>ERZ791842.1227-NODE-1227-length-14333-cov-3.54931_pt1 | contig 14333 bp, 10 predicted proteins | sample MGYA00509944_ERZ791842 | MGnify/ENA primary metagenome ERZ791842 (study PRJEB30046, sample SAMN00715263) | human gut metagenome | study: EMG produced TPA metagenomics assembly of the A metagenome-wide association study of gut microbiota in type 2...
AGCCGTCTTTGTGCGACAGCGAAAACTATACTACCACACTGAGATATCAATGTCAAGCATTATTTTCATTTTTATTTAAACAAATGTAACAGTTCAAGCACTTCTAATCCAACTGTTTCTCCTGAAAGTGCGGTTACGCAAACCCCTGCTGCCGATACAACAGCTTCTCCGGGCACAACTGGGACAACTTCAACACAAGCCCCAAGCAGTACCTCAGAGACCTTTTCAACAAAATCACCGGACAGTAATTTGGATGAAGTTTCAACTTCTTCACCTGTAACACCAACTCCGACTACTTCACCTTCGGCAACGATAAAACCAACTACTTCACCTACAGCCGTTCCGATTTCAACACCAGGTAACAGCCATTATACCGGCGATGATTCATTGTCAGATTATGTAACTCCTACCCGTACTGTCTATGACACCTTCCACTACTTACACTGCGGGTATTGTTTGCAAAAAAGTTACATTAACCATCAACGGAACAGGAACATTAAACATTATCTCTACAAACGGTGGGGCACCAAATGACATCATCTATTTATATAGGCAAAAAATACATTAAAAATTGCATATAATCACTAAAATTAGCATTAAAAATCAGACATGATTATCAAACATAATTGAAATACTTTCTCATAAAAGTTATTATTATTTAAGGATATCCGGCTTTGTTAATATTGCATTTTATGCTATATACCCGTAAATCACAATGTATTTTTACATTATATAGTACAACAAAATACGAATATCTAATTTAAAAAAGAGAGTGAGGATCTTATATGAGAAAAAAATTTTTTAAAAAATGCCTGGCTTCAACTATGGCATTAGCACTGGTTATAACCGGCACAAACTCAATACCGGCTTTAGCTGCAAAGAAAGCGAGTGTAAGTTTAAAGAAAACATCCGTATCAGTCACAGTCGGAAAAAATGTAAAATTAAGTGTTGTGAAAAAAAATGTAAAAAAAGTTAAAACCACTACTTGGACTTCCAAGAAAAAAAGTATTGCTTCTGTAACTAAAAAGGGAGTGGTAACCGGAAAAAAAGCAGGTTCAACAACTGTCACCTGTAAGATAAGCTATCTTCCTATTTCATCAAAGAAGTACATAACAAAGACATTAACTTGTAAGGTTAAGGTTATCAAAAAATCTGCTGCAACACCTACAGCATCTCCTGTCAATTACAAAGGAGACGACACTTCTAATATAGGTGAAGCAAGAGAAGTTTCAATTGCAGGTGGTATTTCCGACAAAATGACAGTAAAAGATAACGGCAAAATGCGTACAAATCTTTCATCTCAGGAGCTTATCAAAAAAGAGATGGGTATCGGTATAAATCTCGGAAATACAATGGAAGCAACAAAAGCTGCCAACGAAAAAGACAATTTCAGTAATGCTACTGATTATGAAACAGCATGGGGTGCACCCGTTACCACACAGAAATATATTGATGCTATACATTCGTATGGTTTTAACACCATTCGTGTCCCCGTTGCATGGACCAGCATGGTTAAAGAAAACGATACAACCTATACAATTAACGAAAAAATGCTTGGTCGTGTAGAAGAAGTTGTAAACTATGCACTTAACGATGGTATGTATGTTATTATCAATGACCACTTTGATTATGGATGGTGGGGTAAATTCGGTGCCTGCACTGAAGATGCAAACGGCAATAAAATTGCTGATGAGACCACCCGTGCCGAAGCTTTGAAGAGATATGAAAGATACTGGGAGCAGATTTCAGAACGCTTCAAAGGCTATTCAGATCATCTTATTTTTGAATCTGCGAACGAAGAATTCGGCAACCATATCAACGATTATAACTTAGGTTTCAACACAGCAGTAAATGGTGTTACCGGAAACTTAACTGTCGCTGAATGTTATACTCTGACTAATAAATTAAATCAGGATTTTGTTGATATTGTCCGCAAATCAGGCGGAAACAACGAAAACAGACATTTGCTTTTGGCCGGATACAATACTGATATTAAAAACACTTTAGACGACAGCTACAAGATGCCTAAAGACACTGATGCCAATGGTACAAGCAAACTTAGTGTATCGGTTCACTACTATGATCCATGGGACTTCTGTGGTGACGATGCACACGGCACCTACACTGAACAGGATAAGAAGCATACAGAAGAAAAATTTGATTCATTAAAGAAATTTACAGATGCAGGATATGGAGTCATTATTGGTGAATGTGGTGTATGTAATCCAAAGCAGGCTGGTGTTACAACCTGCCTTAACGATGTTATAACACTTGCAAAAGAGCGTGGTCTTTTACCGGTACTCTGGGAAACACCAGGCAGCTATTTTGACCGCGAAAAATGCATTATGCTTTATAAAGATATTGCAGAATTTTTCAATAACCTTACAGGCTCTAATGGAAACACAAAAGACATAACAGCACGTTCAGATGATCCTGTTGTAGAAATTACACCAGTTGATGTTCCTGCCGATGCAACTCCAGTTTGGTCATGGACAGGAAAATGGAAAAAGAACGATGGTAGCAATATCGGATTAGATGGAAACAAAGTGGCAAGCACTGATGAATCAAAATTCATTCAAAAAGAATCATGTACAGATGATTCTAAGATTCAGTTTAACAGCTGGGGTTATCAGACATTCTTACAGCTTGACTGGAGTCAGTTTAAAAAACCTTGCATAAAAGTCACATTTGAGGACAGTTCGGAAGATGCCACCGGAGATCTTATGTTATCAACAACAGATAAGGCAGATGGTTCTTCAACAGACAGACAGAACTATCCAAACAGTTCATGGTCTGGAAAAGGTTTTATCCTTCCTGAATCTATGATTACATCATTGAAAGGAAGCAACCCTGTACTTAATCTTACATTTGGAAATGCTCCTACTGTTACATCTATTGCAGTTTATGAAATGGGACAGTAAAACAACTAAATTATTGAATTTGTATTATCACGATTGCAACAATTCAGTTTTGGAGTCCCTGTAACTCCATAAAAAAAGCAGGACTGTCTTTTCTAAGATGGTCCTGCTTTTTATTAATTATTCTTTTGTGATATTGAGGCAAATGCCTTAAATTACATCATTTGTCCATTTTTAAATCACATTTTCAGCTTTTCTGCGAAATCGTCTCACGGCATCCTGCTCACTTAATTTTATTCCCTCTAATGGTTCAGTGTCTCCCTCAAAAGCATCTATTATTTTGGCAACCGTAGAATATTTTTTCTTTGCTTTCTCTTTATCTCCGGCATCTTCATAAAACTTAGCCATTATCATCTGCATTTCTATAAGAGTATAACCTGATACCTGCTGTTGCAATGACGCATTTTCAAGACTTTCCTGTCCTTCGAGCAGCCTGGCCTTTAATTCCGTAGCCGAAAAATATAATTCCGGTATTTTTTGTATAACCTTCCTGCACGCACTCAAATCACCAAGTTTATGATATGTCTCTGCCATAATCCTAAATGAATCCAGCTTCACTTCAAGTTCAACATTAGGTGTCTCCGTTAAAACTTCCGCAATCTCTATTATTTCTTCTTCTCTATCTTCCTGAATCATCATTGGATATAACAAATTATTTAATATCAACACATTTCCCGGAAACTTTTTCAAGCCCTCTCTAAGGATTTTTTCAGCCTTTTGGGGATTGTCATCTCTGATTTCATAAGCCTTATGGCAGACTGTGATAACTTTTTCTTCTAATTTCATTCTGTCATAATCAAACAATTCATCAATCGAAATTTCAAAAAAGAATGCGATTGCCGGAAACATTGTAACATCAGGCATGGCAAGTCCATTCTCCCACTTACTGACCGCCTGAAATGACACTCCAAGATACTGTGCAAGGGTGTCCTGTGAAATCCCCTTTTCTTTTCTAAGTTTTCTTATTTTCTCTCCTATATTTACAACTGTCATATATACTTTCCTTTCATCATAAATGCAACTGTGCCATTGCGAAACCATCACTGCAATTAACTTTTGCACATATAGTAAGTTTCACAATTACCTATTGTATATGTAACCCTGCAGAGTTTATGTTAAAAGTATATATTTATATAGTTCAAAATACCATAACGCAAAAATAGAAAATCATTCAACCTTTGGTTGATACAAAATTTATATAATGATTAATTTTTTATGCAACTTCAACAGAGTTGTCCTGTATCTGTTTAATCACCATCATTATCTGCTTTGCGGTTGCCATATCATTTTTAAACAGCGAAGTTATACTGCCTGCACTTCTGAAAGGTTCTTCCGTAAGCACCTTATTATCCTCAATATTTCCATTTTTCACAATATAATCAATTATAAGTCTTACAAAACGGTACTGATTTACATTGAGTCTTTCCTCGTTTAAAAACTCATTAAATGCCTTATTTACGGCTTCACGGTCAAGACCCACGATACGCCTTACCATTTTGCCTACCGGTGTATCTCCGTACTCATTTTCATAATCGGCTTTACTTCCGAGCTCCGTCCACAATATATGTTCAAGTGTATCTAAATCCGTACGGGTTAATTTCTCATTATTGCGGAGTTTGTGTACGGCAAGCGTGTCCTGATGCTGCTTAAGATAAAACTCAACCTGTTTTTTATAATTTTTCAGATTATTTGCTGCACTTATCGGCTGTCCCTCTACCGGTTCGCTGATTTTATCAGTAAAATTCGTATAATAAATATTTCTTTTTATCTTATCTATATATTGAAGAAGATTGCGAATCGATGTCCTGACATAATCGATTTCAATTATCGTGGCATTTTCCCAAAATTCCTCTTTCTGTACTTTTTCAATAACATCTCTCTGTTCCTGAACTGCAGGAATATTATATTTCTTCGACAATAAAACTGCCGTTTTTACAACCGTATCTATTGGCTTGGAAATATTTTTCCTCTGCAATATGCCGAGATTTATAGTGTGCATAAGATAATCAAATCTTCTGACTAACTCATCGCTCTTTTCAGGCATAACCAACGGTGCTACATGATTTTTTAACTCTGACACGCTATTAGCTTCTAATGACTGCCAATTACTAAGATTTCGATACTTTTCAACATACCGTAAATGCCTTTTAACACGAAAACTGTCATCATTCATATCCATCACTATCTGGTGCATACCTGAAACAAGATCATTTCTGTACTTTGAATACTTTTCATTTTCCGGTTTTTCCAATTCTCTTGTAATCTGCACTTTCACATTAAATATTTTTTCGGCAAGCGACTCCTGTATTCCTGACTCCGTACCGTTCTTATTTGCACGAAAATATTCAAAATTTCTGCACCAGTCAAAAATCAAAAACTTTTCTTTATCAAGTCCCTCGCCAAACAAATCCTTGCAAAGTCTTGTTCCACGACCTACCATCTGCCAGAATTTAGCATAACTTTTAACCTTTTTAAAGAAAACAAGATTTGTAATCTCAGGAATATCAATACCCGTGTCAAGCATATCCACTGAAACTGCTATCTGCGGCATTTTATTTTTATCACTGAAATCGTCAATAAGCGAATCAACATACTTGATGCTATAGTCAATTTCCTTGATAAAATCCCCACCGTATTCGGGAAATCTCGCCAAAAATCTGTCAACAATAGCTTTCGCATGGCGATTATTCTTAGCAAAAATAATCGTTTTGCCGAGCTTGTCTCCTCCCTCAACTTTAATTCCTTTGTCAAGCAAAACCGATAAAACGCTGTCTATAGTATCTGTATTATACACCCATGTGTTAAGTTCTGAACTCAAAACCGTATCTTCAATCACCGGGTCATCGTCAAAAGTATCTTCAAATTCTTCTTTTTCTTCCTCAGACAAATCCTTATAGCAAATACCATTGTCAATAAATTTAGAATTAGTTTCAATCGTGGAATAATTTACAAGATAGCCCTCTTCAACTGCTGTTTCAAGTTCATATGCAAAAGTAGGGTTGCCACGCTCAAGGTCAAAAATCGCATATGTATCCTTATCAACATCTGTTTTTGGAGTCGCTGTCATGCCAATCAGCATAGCATCAAAATAAAAGAAAATATCCTGATATTTTTTATATATACTTCGATGGCTTTCATCAATGATTATCAGGTCAAAATGTCCCGGTGTAAACAATTTTTCTCCGAACTTATTTTTCTTTTCATCTATCATATTCATCATTGTCGCATATGTAGAAAAAATCATTTTAGAATTTTCCGGGTCGTCTTTATAATCCAGCAGATTGCAACAGGTCAAATCAGGCAGTAAATTTGAAAAATTCTTCTTAGCCTGTCGCACAAGTGCCGTTCTGTCTGCAAGGAAAAGAATGTTTTTAATATAATTATGTTTTCTAAGCACATCAACAATGCTGATACTGACTCTTGTTTTTCCCGAACCTGTAGCCTGTACTATCAGCATTTTTCTATGTCTTTTTTCAATAGCATCACAAACAGCCAGAACTGCTTCTTTCTGATATGGTCTGTCAGTAATCTTATCATTGATTTCCACATTAACCAAAGGTGTTCTTAATTTTCTTCTGTCAATCTCTAACTGTAATTCATCCTGAGTGAAAAATCCCGAAACTTCTCTCTCAGCATAATTCATATAATCATTTTTGTAGTAAAATTCAAAACCGTTTGTAGTAAAAATCAACGGTCTTTGGTTATATTTATTTTGCAAACAATCCGCATACAACTTAGCCTGATGACTGCCAACTTTAGGATCAACAATTGATTTCTTGGCTTCTACCACAGCCAATGGCAAATTATCTTTCCCCCAAAGCACATAGTCTACATAACCTATTCCGCTTGCATTTGGCATACCTGTAACTTCTTCTTCCTCAGTCACATTCTTTCCGATAATCCATCCTGCTTCTTTTAATTCCAAATCTATGTAATACTTGCGTGTCTTAGCTTCGCTTATCTCGTCAGCCTGATAAGTCCTGTTCTTTATATTTTCCTCACGCAGCTTTGCCATCTCAATACGGAGATTTTCATTTTCTTTTAAAACTTCATCAAGCTTTTTATCCTTGCCCGACAAAGACTCATATAATTCTTTTAATTTTGAAGCCTTTACCGACTCCTCTTTGCCTGTCGGAACAATATTTTCTTTAAATGTCCTATTGTGATATTCTTTAGAATAACTGTAATCAATCCAGTCGCAAAAACAAAAAAGATTCCTGAGTGACAACAATGCATCATCGCGCTTAATGCTGTTGTTGGTATGAACGGCAATATTGCCTAACTTTATTACATACTTTAACTTTCCAAACAATCCCGGCTCAATAATATCCCTGAAAGTCTGCTCATGAATCAAACTTGAAACATTGTCTCTATATGGCAGTTTCAAATCATAATCATAAGAATAAACGAATCTGACAGCAAGCTCAAGTGCTCTCCTTGACAATATCGCACAGGTAGCAGGTGATATAGCTATAGCTTTCTCCGCCTCAACCGCCTGCTCGGCAAACTCCCCAAACAATTCTTTTTCCAATAAATAATCAAAATTTGTTGCCATAGTCACCCTCCCCTGACAGCTTTAGTACATTATTGTAATTTAACTAATGTAAATGAAGTCTTATTTATATGATTTTATACCACTGCCGAGTTTTTCTGTTTTATTATCTCCTTAATTTCGTGAATACTTTTTTGAGTTGCAAGTGATATTTGCTCTAATGTAAATTTGTTATTATACATATTCATAATAATCTTTTCACTGCTTTTCTTTTCTCCGATTAGTTTACCTCTGGCTTCTCCTATCGACTCTCCTCTCACCTCAGCTCTTTCCTCAATTCCTAAACTCAGATTACACATAACACTCACATCCTCTGTAAAGCATACTGAAAATTTTTGTCTTGATATTATTATAAACAAGGTAGTCTGGTAAATCAACTGCATTTCGACATTGTTTTAGTAGTCTGATAGATTAATTATTGTTGTCACACTATATATAAGCAATAATGGTGGAAAACCACCTTTTCTATTTTTATAGTAATAATTAACTTTTGATTTGTCGATTCTTTTGACAAAATCGGCAACTTGGTTTTGGAGTTCGATGGGGGGCATTATCATCCTAAACATTTTAATATCTCCAACATTAATATGAGGTGATGCAGAACCTGCCACTCCCTTTAATGCATTATTTAAAAACGAGTCACAATTCATTGCTACGCACAAAAACTCAGATATACACTTATTTGTATCTGGTGAAAGTAACATTAATCTCTGCCCCAATGCAACATTATATTTTCTGTCAATAATCGCTGCAATTCCAAGTATTGCGCCCTCACGTGTATATACTACATCGCCAACTTCTGGTTTCTTTCGTTGTATTCTTTTTACGAATTCTTCTTCAGAAATATACTCAACTTCATCCCACATAATTTTATTCTTTTTTATAATTGAAGTTCTTATACACATATATCCTGTATATTCAGTTGTATATGCTGGTGTTGAATGAGGACAATCTACTATTGATTTACATGAGTCTTCTAGTGGCAGTGTTCGCCACCCTTTATCATTTTTAACCGGGTCTCCAAACAGCTCGACAAATCGGGCTTTCACCAATTCGTCTAAAAATATAAGTTCTTTTTTTCTTTTACCAATAATAGACTCAACCTTTTGTAATATATCTATAATACTATCTTGTTCTGACAATAAAGGACATTTAATTTCTAACTTAGATAAGTCTTCTTTATTAAATCCTGTCTGTGCAGCTCTTGAACCAACATTTAATATTGCAGTTTGAAAATACGGAGATTTCAAATAATAGTATAAATATTTTTTTTGAAGCATATGTGTATCGGGAATTGCACGCATTATTGCTACATTATACGCCCCGGATAGTCCTGTCAATATTTTTCCAATTGATGCACCATATCTTGCTATTAAAATGTCATCTGCTTGACATATCTTTGTACTCTTACTTATCTTTACATATTCCGGAACCACCTTTTCACTCTGAGTAAAGTCTCGTATTTGAAGCATACGAATATATCCTTCTTGCTTTTCAAATAACCACTCATCTTTTGGCGGCTGTGAACCACCTTGAAAATCACATATATCTGTCAATCTCACTTTTTCCATCCTCCTCACAAATCCGAATTTATCAAATCATTCAGCATTTCTATACCTCATCTTCTTGACTTTCAGTCAAGAAGCATCCCTCGCTTTACGCTCGCTTATAAATAATTGGTTCATCATATCCAAAAATTCTTTTTCCGTTAATTTCCATGCTTTCAGATACTTCCAGGCAGCTATCGGAAAACTTTTCCCATAGCTTAAACATCATTACCGGAGTAAACTGGCTTATACTGCCTCCTTCCCAGATTCCATCCTTTTCATGATAGAGTGCAGGAGTAAATTTTTCGGATTTTTTCAATTCAGTGTAATCAACATTTTTCATAGAACCATATGAAAATGTACTCTTATCTTCTCCTTCAGGTATTTCATAAGAAGACAGTACAATTCCATCTTCCCTCTCTGTAATAAGGAAAAGATGCGGGGAAGCATGGCGTTTCCCATTTGTCTCATAGTAGCTTTCCTCAACAATAAATTTACCATTAAAATCTTTAGGAAGGTTCAAAATTTTTCCATTACAGATTGTATTAATGTGTTCTGCATAAGGATATATTTTACCTTCTTTCTGCATCTTATCAAATTGCTCTTTGTTATTAAAGTATCCGGTCATCATGTCAACAAAATTATCGAGTTTCCTCATGTTTTTTACCTCCAAATTTCGATTATTAAGTTCATTTTTTCATTCAACAATAAATCTCTAAGAAACAATTCAAGTTACTCAGTAGTTTCGTGAATACCTTTTTGAACAGTTGCACCATCAAGTACCCATTCTTTTTTGTAACATTGTAATCTCTTATCTGTCCTGCATATTTGTATATTCCCTAAATGGGTCTTTGTCCATATTCGTCCCCCCTCCATCACAACTCTAACAACTTTTTCAATTCTGACATTTCTTTCTGAATTTCACTCTCTATCTTTTCAATTTTCCCAAAAATCACATCCGTCGGCTCATATTCAACCGGTTCATACACTATTTCCTTATACTTATTGATGGAAAGGTCATATCCATTAGCTTTTATTTCGTCAAAGTCAACCATAAAACTTCGCTCGGTTCTCTCCCTCTCTGTTTCCCCTTCAAGATTTTTAAATCTGTCAATTATATCCGGAATGTCATTTTCGCTCACTTCCTGTCTCTTATCGTCAAGACTGTAACCGTCGGCTTTCATATCGTAAAACCAGACTTTGTCTGTTCCGCCCGAACCGGTCTTTGTAAATATCAATATCGCAGTTGACACTCCTGCATATGGCTTAAACACACCGCTTGGCATAGAGATAACTGCATCCAGTTTATTATTTTCTATAATTTCTTTTCTTATCTGTTTATGTGCTTTACTGCTGCCAAACAACACTCCATCCGGCACGATAACGGCTGCCCGTCCGCCCTTTTTTAGTATTCTCAAAAACAATGCCAAAAATAATAACTCTGTTTTCTTTGTTTTTGTTACCTTTAACAAATCTGCCGAAACAGCTTCATAATCCAAACTTCCCTTAAATGGTGGATTTGCCAGTACAAGTGAATACTTTTCAACATCCTTATTTTGCTCGGATAAACTATCCCTATAAGAAATATTAGGATTGTCCACTCCGTGAAGAAGCATATTCATCGCTCCGATGCGGAGCATTGTTCTATCCATGTCATTTCCATAAAACATATGATTAGCAAAATGTTCCTTAAATGCTTCATCATAAAATGACTCCTCATGATACTTTCGCAGGTACTCCTGTGCTTCTATCAAAAATCCTGCTGAACCCATTGCCGGGTCGATTATCACATCATCCGGATTTGGATGTACTAATTCCACCATCATCTTAATTATATGACGCGGAGTTCTAAACTGTCCGTTAGTTCCTGCCGTTGCAACTTTTGACAAAAGATACTCATATAAATCTCCCTTTGAGTCAGTGTCGGTATCTTTTTCGTCACCAATTCCGAGATTGTCAATTCCATCAACGATTTTTGAAAGCATTGCCGCCGTCGGTATCTTGAATATTGCATCACCCATATATTTAGAATATGCCGACTCGCCATCCTGATGCAGATTTTTAATAAACGGAAATACACCGTTCAACACAAGGTCATACATTTCATCGGCAGAACCTAAATTTTTAAACTTGCTCCACCTGTATTTCTGGCAATCCCCCGGAAACATGGACTCATATTCAAATCCCAGAAAATTTGCCTCATTTTCCTTAGTTGTCTCTACATCATCCAACTGCTTTATAAACAACAGATATGTAAATTGCTCAATAACATCAAGCGGATTTGTAATACCACCCGTCCAAAATATCTCCCATATTTTATCTATTTTATTCTTAAGTTCGCCTGTTATCATTTTCATCCTCCACAGTTTATTTGTTAATTATACAACTTCAATTTTATGCTAAGCTGACAGATTATGTTTATTATATCTTCTTTACTTTCATTACTATAACTTGACAAAGTATTATATTTCACATTATATTCTAACAGGCATTTTGTTTCAATGAGAAAATTTGTATCAACTTTATATTTGCAATCAGTTCTGCTGCTTCTTTGACAATATTAAAATATTCAAAATTCTACTATTTATACTTAATATACAAACAGTAACAGAGCAACTTTCCGTCTATTTTCCCTCTCTTTCATCTGATTGAATGTCTTTTTAAAAAAGGCGGTATCTGTATAACTTCCGTATCATCTCTTTTAGGTGCGATATTGTTACGGTTCGGATTATCCATGTGCTCTCCTAATGCCGTATGTCTTACTTCCTTTTCCGGCATACCTGTTGCAAAAAGTGATACAACAATTTTATCACTCTCTTCTTCTGACACTGTTCCCCATATAATGTTTACTTCTTCTCCTGCAAGTTCTCTTATATAATTCAGAGCATCGTCTAAATCTTTAAGGCAAATCTGTCCGCTTGTATTTATCAAAATATTTTCTGCTCCTGCAATGTCTGTCTCCAGCAACGGACAGTTTACCGCCTGTTTTACTGCTTCTATAATTGACCCGTCATGTTCAACAGTTCCTATTCCAAAATGACCTGTCCCCTTATTTTCCAAGGTTGTTTTAACATCGTTATAATCAATATTAATATTTCCACAATTATAAACAATATTTGAAATTCCACGAATTGTATCTTTCAATACAGAGTCCGCCAATTCAAACGCATCACATAATGTGAGGGACTTTTCCGAAATAGAAAGAAGCTTTTCATTAGGAATAACCAACAGCGTATCAACATTTTCCCTCAGTTTATTTATTCCTCCCTGTGCCACCACCATTCGTGGCTTATTCTCAAATAGCAAGCTATAAATATAAAAACATATAAACACAGGGGGATTTATGAAAGCACAGGATATAATTGAAATGGCTAGGTCAATCAAGAAAAATTGGAAAATCAATGACCCATACGAAATAGCCACACGACTTGGTATTTCAGTAATTCATACAAATTCATGCGTAAAAGATTTTACTGCACATACTATTAAAATGCCAGGATACCCAACTACAATATCAATCAATAACAAATACAGTGAAAAAGCTAAAAAAATATTATGTGCACATGAACTAGATCATGCGTTATTACATGAACAGTGCATAAATTATTTTGCCACGACAAGTTCTAATGTTATGACTAATATTGAATTTGAAGCAAATCTTTTTGCTGTTGCACTTCTGGCAGACAACGACATTAACATGAAACTATCTATTCCCCTTGAAAAAATGAATAATTATCTCTTAAAAACAATAATGGATTATAATATAAGCACGAATTAATCTTATGTGCAAATACTATAATCCAAAAAACTCCACAATTTTTACAACTTATCAATATTTCAAAAAAATAGTATCAAATACCTATTTTTATAATTGCTAAACACATCAATACTGTAATCAGTCAGTTTTCATACACTCCTCCCCAAAATACTTATCCCTGAAAATAAAAAGACCGCCAACACACTAATCTTAGTGCATTGACGGTCTATGTTGTTTAATCACTATATTTTGTAGAATATCTCTACGAAAATCTACTTTTTCAGCTATAATTATTTAGCTGCTTTCTCAGCGATAGCTGCCTGTGCTGCTGCAAGTCTTGCGATAGGCACACGGAATGGTGAGCATGACACATAGTCAAGACCAATCTTATGGCAGAACTCAACTGATGAAGGATCTCCACCGTGCTCACCACAGATACCGCAGTGAAGTGATGGACGAACTTTCTTTCCTTTTTCTACAGCCATTTCCATAAGCTGACCAACACCTGTCTGGTCAAGTTTTGCAAATGGATCGCTCTCGAAAATCTTAGCATCATAGTAAGCATCAAGGAACTTACCTGCATCATCACGAGAGAAACCGAATGTCATCTGTGTTAAGTCGTTTGTACCGAAGCAGAAGAACTCAGCCTCTTTAGCAATCTCATCAGCTGTAAGTGCAGCTCTTGGGATCTCGATCATTGTACCAACTTCGTACTTCATATCGATGCCTGCTGCTGCGATCTCAGCGTCTGCTGTCTCAACAACAACCTTCTTGACATACTTAAGCTCTTTAACCTCTCCAACAAGTGGAATCATGATTTCAGGCTCTACTGTCCAGTCTGGATGTTTCTTCTTTACATTGATTGCTGCACGGATAACTGCTGCTGTCTGCATCTTAGCAATTTCAGGATATGTTACTGCAAGACGGCATCCACGATGTCCCATCATAGGGTTGAACTCGTGAAGTGAATCAATGATAGCTTTGATTTCTTCTACGCTCTTATTCTTAGCCTTTGCTAACTTCTCGATGTCAGCTTCCTCTGTAGGAACGAACTCATGAAGTGGTGGGTCTAAGAAACGGATTGTTACAGGATTTCCTTCAAGTGCCTCATAGAGAGCCTCGAAGTCTCCCTGCTGGTAAGGAAGAATCTTAGCAAGTGCTTCTTCTCTTTCTTCTACTGTATCTGAGCAGATCATCTCACGGAATGCAGCAATTCTGTCTTCCTCAAAGAACATATGCTCTGTACGGCAAAGTCCGATACCTTCTGCACCAAGCTCACGAGCTTTCTTAGCATCTGCTGGAGTATCTGCATTTGTACGAACTTTTAATGTTCTGTATTTGTCAGCCCATGCCATAACACGACCGAACTCACCAGCAATTGTTGCATCTACAGTTGGGATAAGACCGTCATAGATGTTACCTGTTGTACCATCAATAGAAATCTCAGAACCCTCTGTATATGTCTTTCCTGCTAATTCAAATTTCTTGTTCTCTTCGTCCATAACGATGTCGCCACATCCTGATACACAGCAAGTACCCATACCACGAGCAACTACGGC
>ERZ791842.1247-NODE-1247-length-14053-cov-2.68067_pt1 | contig 14053 bp, 15 predicted proteins | sample MGYA00509944_ERZ791842 | MGnify/ENA primary metagenome ERZ791842 (study PRJEB30046, sample SAMN00715263) | human gut metagenome | study: EMG produced TPA metagenomics assembly of the A metagenome-wide association study of gut microbiota in type 2...
TGGGTGCATACTATAGAAAAGTTCTTTTAGCAAGTAAAAAACCCACTGTTTTACACAGTGGGTTTTAATTTAATTGTCGTATGCGATCAACGTCCTAATTTATTGTATGCACCCAAGCGGGCAATAGCCCTTCTCAGAGAGTACTGAGCTCGGTTAACATCCAGGTTTTCGGTCTTATTTTTCAAACGCTCTTCAGCACGTTCTTTAGCCGCTTCTGCTCTGGCTGTCAATATCGTCAGCCATTTCAGCAATAGTCGCCAGAATAGTGCATTTATTAGCGTTCATTTCCATAAAACCACCACAAATCGCAACATAACCTTCTGTGCCATCGGCCAGACGATATTTCATCGGCGCGATGTCCAAGCTGGCAATAACAGGAATGTGGTTAGCCTCGATGCCAATACCGCCATCATTAGTGCGGAGGCCCAGGTATACAATTTCATCGGAGCTGAAAAGCAATTTATCCGGAGTGACAATTTCTAATTGCATACAATTAGCCATTATTCAGCCTTCATAGTCTCAGCTTTAGCAACGGCATCATCAATGGTACCAACCATATAGAAAGCACCTTCCGGCAAATCATCATGTTTGCCTTCCAGGATTTCTTTGAAGCCGCGGATTGTTTCTTTCAGCGGAACATATTGACCGGGAGTACCGGTAAATTGTTCAGCAACAAAGAATGCTTGGCTGAGGAATTTTTGGATTTTACGAGCACGGGCAACAGTCAGCTTGTCGTCCTCGCTCAATTCTTCCATACCAAGAATTGCGATGATATCCTGCAATTCTTTGTAACGTTGCAAAATAGCTTGTACGCCACGAGCTACATTATAGTGCTCTTCACCGATAACCAGCGGATCAAGGATACGGCTGGTGGAGTCAAGCGGGTCAACTGCCGGATAAATACCAAGCTCTGCAATTTGACGGGAAAGTACAGTGGTAGCGTCCAAATGAGCGAATGTTCCTGCAGGAGCAGGGTCAGTCAAGTCATCCGCAGGCACATATACAGCCTGTACAGAGGTAATAGATCCAGTCTTAGTGGAAGTAATACGTTCTTGCAAAGCACCGATGTCATTAGCTAAAGTAGGCTGATAACCTACTGCAGACGGCATACGGCCAAGCAATGCGGATACTTCGGAACCAGCCTGGATAAAGCGGAAAATGTTATCAACAAAGAGCAGTACGTCCTGGCCGCCAACATCACGGAAATATTCCGCCATAGTCAAACCGGTCAAGCCTACACGCATACGAGCTCCAGGAGGCTCGTTCATCTGACCGTAAACAAGAGCGGTCTTATCGATAACTCCTGATTCTTTCATTTCGCACCACAAGTCGTTGCCTTCACGTGTACGTTCACCAACGCCTGCAAATACGGAATAACCACCATGAGCGGTAGCGATATTATGAATGAGCTCCATGATAATAACTGTTTTACCAACACCTGCGCCGCCAAACAGACCGATCTTACCGCCAAGTGCATACGGAGCGATCAAGTCAACGACTTTAATGCCGGTTTCTAAAATTTTAGTTGTTGTAGCTTGTTGGTCGAAAGTCGGAGCCGGTCTATGGATAGGCCAGTAGTCGGCAGCATCAACTTTTCTCTCGTCGTGGTCAACAGTTTCACCCAATACGTTAAATATGCGGCCCAAAGTACCAGGACCAACCGGAACACTGATTGGTGCACCGGTATCAACAGCTTCCATTCCACGAACAAGACCATCGGTAGAACTCATTGCAACCGCACGGACTACATTGTAGCCGATATGCTGCATAACTTCACAGGTAAGGTGAATTTTCACTTTACCATCGTCAGTTGTACCATCGATTTTGATAGCGTTCAGGATTGCAGGCATACTTTTCGGAGGGAATTCAATGTCAACAACAGGGCCAACAACTTGTACTATTCTACCAGTATTCAAGGTTTTAGCCTCCCTACGAATTATTCTTATTGTTGTTTCAATGCTTCGGCGCCGCCGCAGATTTCGCTGAGCTCACGGGTAATAAGTGCCTGACGTGCCTTATTATAAGACAGTTCCAGATTCTTAACCAGCTTGCCGGCATTATCCGTAGCAGAAGACATCGCGGTCATTCTAGCGCCCAATTCACTGGCAGCAGATTGTACCAGTGCGGCATAAACAATAGTTTCAAGATAACGCGGTGCCAAAACCTTCAAAATTTCTTCAGCTTCGGGTAAGAAAAGGTATTCGACACTTTTCTTAGTTGCACCGGTTTCTTTTTCCGGTGGTTCTACCGGAAGGATGATATCGCTTGTCGGAATTTGCGACAGAGCGGTTTTAAATAAAGTGAAAACAATATGCAATTCATCAAACTGCATATCACCGAAACGTTCAGCCGCATCGGTAGCGATAGCCACAGCATCATTGTAACTGGGTTTATCAGAGAAGCCAAGATGCGAAGAAATAACATTATAACCACGGCGCGTAAAGAAATCTCTTGCTCTGCGTCCACTGGTGATAATAACTACGTCTCCTTCAATTTCAGAAATCTCGGCAACTGCCTTTTTTAAAGCATTACTGCTATAAGCACCGGCAAGACCTTTATCAGAACATACAACCAAATAGCCGATTTTTTTGACTTCGCGTTTTTGCAGCAAAGGATGCTTTTTGGCGTCTAATCCGGCCACCATGCCCTTATCACAAACAATATTAGCCAATACTTCTTTGATCTTCAAAGCATATGGGCGGCTGGAACCTGCTTTTTCCTGCGCTTTACGCAATCGGGCGGCAGCAACCATTTTCATAGCTTTAGTGATCTGACCAATATTTTTGATGCCTTTCATGTGGCGATGAATCTCGCGTGCAGTAGCCATCAGTCAATCACCTACCTTCACTGACAATAAAGGTATCCTTGAACTCAACGATCGCTTTTTTCAAAGCTGCTTCATTTTCGTCGGTGATTTTCTTTTCGTCACGGATGGAAGCACCAATTTCAGGATGGTTTGCATCCATGAAATCAAGGAATTCACTTTCCATGCGAGTGATGTCTTTTACTGCAACATCATCTAAATAACCTTTAGTACCGAGGTAGATAGCCATAACTTGTTTTTCTACCGGCAACGGCACATACTGGCCTTGCTTCAGTATTTCAGTCAAACGTTGGCCGCGATCCAGCTGAGCTTTGGTAGCTTTATCAAGATCGGAAGCAAACTGAGCGAACGCTGCAAGCTCACGATATTGTGCCAAGTCCAAACGCAGAGTACCTGCGACGGATTTCATTGCTTTGATTTGAGCCGCGCCGCCTACACGGGATACGGACAAACCTGAGTTAATTGCCGGACGGATACCGGAATAGAATAATTCAGATTCCAGGAAGATCTGACCGTCAGTAATAGAAATTACGTTAGTAGGAATAAAGCCGCCAACGTCACCAGCCAGTGTTTCGATGATAGGCAATGCGGTGATAGAACCATTTCCAAGTTCTTTATTCAATTTAGCAGCACGTTCCAACAAACGGGAATGCAAGTAGAATACATCACCGGGATATGCTTCACGTCCTGGAGGACGGCGGAGCAGCAGGGACATAGCACGATAAGCAACAGCATGTTTAGACAAATCGTCATATACACAAAGTACATCTTTGCCCTGATCCATAAAGTATTCTGCCATTGTTACACCAGCATAAGGAGCCAGATACTGCAAAGGAGCAGAATCAGCAGCAGTAGCTGCAACGATGATAGTATAATCCATAGCCCCATGTTGTTCCAAAGTACGAACGATACGTGCTACGTTGGAAGCCTTTTGTCCGATAGCTACATAAATGCAGATAACACCGAGGCCTTTTTGGTTAATAATAGTATCAATAGCAACAGCAGTTTTGCCTGTGCCACGGTCACCGATAATAAGTTCGCGCTGACCACGTCCGATAGGGACGAGAGCATCGATACATTTGATACCAGTTTGCAGCGGAGTATCAACAGATTCACGATCCGCAATACCATGAGCAGGAGATTCAACAGGGCGTTTTTCTGCATAAGCTATCTCGCCCTTGCCATCGATAGGAGCACCAATAGCACTGACAACACGACCCAGCAAAGCTTCGCCTACAGGAACATCCATGATATTGCCGGTACGGCGAACCAAATCGCCTTCTTTAATGAGGGTTTCGCCACCCATTAAAACGATACCAACAGAGTCAGGATTCAGATTCAGTACCATACCGGAAACATTGTTCGGCAATTCAACCAATTCGCCGGCCATAGCGTTTTTCATACCGATAACGGTAGCGATGCCGTCACCGATTTTTTCAACTATACCGACCTCTTCTAAGTTAACATCCACATTGTAATTCTCCAGCTTTTCGCTGAGAGCATCAGTCATTGCTTCTGGTTTTTCCAAAGCATAGTCATGAACGTCAATACCATTCATAACAACTTCCATTTTCTTCAGTTTACGAAGTGCGGAAGCATCATATACTTTGTCGCCAATTTGAACGATGATACCACCGAGAATAGAAGGATCAACATTTTTATTAAGGAAAATGTCGCGGCCTAACTTTTCGGTAAGAATTGCAGAAATGGATTGATACTCATCTACAGTTAATTTTTTAGCTGTAGTAACTTTTACATCTAAGAGTTCTTTAATAGAACCAAGATCAATTTTGAAGTCGGACAATTCTTGCTTAATTAAAGCAATATTTTCTTCACTCTTCATAATTGTACCAATCACCTCCGTATACCGGCTCTCATTATTACCGCCTTTCGCTAAAGGGCGGTGTTAATTTCGTCCGGCCTATTGAGCAACAAGCAAATTATTGTTTCAATACAGCATCAACAATATCGCCTGCTAATTTTTTGTCTTCTTCAGAGCCTAATTTTTGTTCAACAATCTTGCTGGCAGCAACCAGGCTAAGATTGATAACATGGGCGCGAATTTCGCTGAGAGCCTGCTTTTTCTCAAGAGCAATAGCTTCTTTAGCAGTTTTCACAATTTGATCTTGTTCTGCTTTAGTATCAGCAAGAATCTTATCGTGCGCAGTTTGCGCTGTTTTACGCGCATTGTCGATAATGGCTTGAGCTTCTTGACGTGCAGCAGCTAATTTAGCAGCATATTCTGCTTTAATGCTTTCAGCATCAGTTTTAGCAGTTTCAGCAGCAGCTAAATCGCCGGCAATTTTATTCTTGCGGTCATCCATGATCTTCATCAGGGGTTTATAAGCAAATTTCGCAAGAATGAAAACGAGAATCAAAAAGTTCAGGACCTGCGCAATAAGTGTAGCGTTAAAATTAACCAATTATAGCACGCTCCTTTTCTGGTTTTCCATTACGAAATTATTTAATGAAGGGGTTAGCAAATACGAGAACGATAGCGATAACGTAGCACAAGATAGGCATGGATTCAACCAAACCTACACAAATCAGCATAGTAGTCATCAATTTACCGGATTCTTCCGGTTGACGAGCCATAGATTCGATAGTTCTGCCGCAGAGGTGACCGTTACCAGTACCAGCGCCGTTTGCAGCGCCTAAACAAACAAGACCCGCGCCGATTAAAGATGCAGCGGTAATGATTGCGTTTTCAGTCATTTCATTCATCCTTTCAAAATAAGAAAAATTTTAGAGTTGATTAATGCTTAATGCTCATCATGAAATGCGATGGCAAAGCTGCTTAAAGCAAGCATCGTAAAAATAAAGGCCTGCAAGAAGCCGATAAACAAACTGAACATTACCCAAAGCTCCGGGATGACCCACGGAGTCAGTTGATACAAAACGATCAACAGAATTTCGCCTGCCAGGATATTACCAAATAGACGAAGGGCCATGGTCAGCGGCTTTGTGATAGCATCAAGAAGGTGGATCGGTAAAAAGCCTGGTTTAGGACTGATAAAATGTTTAAAATGTCCTATTCCCTGCTGATGCACACCAACTGCATATCCGCCAAAGGCTACCATTAAAGAAAGCGCAAAAACAGTGTTGATATCATTGGTCGGGGAAGTCCAATGTACACCGATTTGCGGCAGCATACCAAGTTCATTGCCAATGAAAATGAACATGAACAAGGTGATCATAAACGGCGCCATATACTTGCGTCCCTTCATCCCCAAAGTCTCTTCCATCAATCCGTTTAGGAAATCAATAAAAAACTCCATTCCGTTTTGCAAGCCACTTGGAACCAGCTTCGGATTTCTAGAAGCAATAAAGAACAGTAGAAACACGATCGCCATTGTAATCCATGTCATATACATGGTTTGCATATGTATTACAACTCCTGGCGCCCATTCCTGCGCAAAATAATGAATTATCTCATTTGCGTTCTCAGCTTCTTTAGCCATAGCAGCTGCTTCTGTTCCCATTCTCTCACACTCCTTTCTTCACGCCCTGCTTTTTATTGAGCTGGTACGCGATAAATATTAGATTAAATATTAAAAATATATGTATCAGCAGAAACCCCATGCATACACCAAAAACATGGTATTTCAACTTTAACATCACAATAACTAAAGCACCGGCTGTTATTCTTCTGACCCAACGAAAGCGCTTCATGGTTTTAAGCGCCGCTTCTGGCTCTCCCTGCGGCAGTGAACGCTGAATCCCCACAAACATAATCAACGTATCCAATAGCCCAACTGCACCGCCTAAAGCAAGCCCGGAAGCCAGCTCCTGATAACCCGCCATTTTCACGGCAAGAGCTACTGCAAAAGATGCAATAGCCAATCTTGTCAGAACTTTTTTATACCCCATTGTTACTAAAGGGGTGAAGTCAATCATTTTCATCAGTTTTTACTACCTCATAAAACTGTCCGGCTTCAACTAAATATAAAAACAAAATAGGCATTTTGGAAAAAATCAAGAATAAATCATAATAATTTTAATATTTTTCACAATTTTTGTCTATCTTAATTAGGACTGAATTCAGATAAAATTTTGATGTCATAACCATTTTCATGCAAAATCTTTCTGATGATCCGCTCGCAGGCCCTGCCATCACCATACGGATTAGCAGCTTCAGCCATACTTTGATAATATTTACTATCATCCAACAACAGACTTGTTTCTCTCAATACATCATCATAAGCAGTGCCAACAAGCTTTACAGTACCTGCATCAACCGCTTCAGGACGCTCCGTAGTGTCACGAAGAACCAATACAGGTTTGCCAAGGGCAGGAGCTTCTTCCTGAATCCCTCCGCTGTCAGTCAGCACAATATCTACCTTCGCCATCAAATTGGCAAAAGGTTCATAATCCAATGGCTCAATCAAATGCACCTGCGCAAGCTTACCCAATTCTTCATCAACAATTTCTCTTACTTTAGGATTTTTATGGACCGGAAAAATTGCTTCAACATCAGGATGATTTTCTAAAACCTTTCGCAGAGCCTGATAAACATGCCGCATCGGTTCACCTAAATTTTCGCGGCGGTGCGTTGTAACTAAAATCAGGCGTTTTCCTCCTGCAAGAGCTTTCTGCAATCCAAAGTCCGTAAACCGGTAATCAGCTTTAACTGTAGTCTGCAACGCATCAATTACCGTATTACCAGTCACTACGATTGCCGCCGGATCAATATTTTCTTTCAGCAAATTATTCTTACTGGTAGAGGTAGGAGCAAAATGTATATCAGCAATGGCTCCGGTAAGTTTACGATTCATTTCTTCAGGATACGGAGAAAATTTGTTTCCTGTCCGCAGTCCGGCTTCTACATGCCCCACTGGAATCTGGGCATAAAAAGATGCCAAAGCCCCGACAAAGGTCGTAGTTGTATCACCATGCACCAGCACCATATCAGGCTGTGCCTCTGCCAATACGTCCTTTAATCCTGCCAAAGCCCGGCCAGTAACGTCATATAAAGTTTGTCCAGCGGTCATGATATTCAAATCATAATCCGGCTTTATTGCAAATAACTGCAGCACTTGGTCCAACATTTCGCGGTGCTGCGCCGTCACAGCTACGATTGGTTCAATAAAATCAGGGTATTTCTGCATTTCCAAAACTAACGGACACATTTTGATTGCTTCCGGACGCGTACCGAAAACTGTCATTAGCTTGATTTTTTTCACGACTTCGTCTCCCAACTATTCAATACGGTATGAAATGGATTACCAAATCAGCTTACTGAGATTAATAATTAACGATCGTTCAAAATACCTATCTTTTTCGCACCGAAAACTACGGCTGTAATAATAAGCGCTATAATTATTACCGCATAATAACCGCCAACCTCGGTCAGCAATACTGCAGCAATACCAAGTATAGCACTGATGATATACATCAGTAAAACAGCCTGACGCTGCGTCATTCCCATTGCCAGCAGTCGATGGTGCAGGTGTCCTTTATCCGGCTGGAAAATTGGTCTGCCATTCGTGTAGCGGCGTACAATAGCAAACGCAGTATCCATAATCGGCAAACCTAAAGCTATGGCCGGCACAATCAAAGCTATTGTAGCCGCACTTTTAACAGCGCCAAAAATAGAAATAGCCGCTAACATATAGCCGATAAACATACTGCCGGTATCACCCATAAAAATTGTTGCCGGATTAAAATTATAACGCATAAAACCTACAATACCGCCAGCCAAGGCAGCTGTAATTACAGCAACAGGATAAAATCCCTGCTGAATAGCTACCAGAATTACAGTTATTGATGCGATACCAGCGACTCCGGCTGCCAATCCATCCAAACCATCCATCAGATTGACAACATTGGTAAAACTGATTACCCAAAAGATCGTAAACGGTATCGACAGATACTCCAGATAAAAATACCCACCCCAGGGATTATTAAGCCATTCTATACGAATGTCAAACAACACCAATACGGCTGCGGCAGCAATCTGCCCCAACAGCTTAACCTTTGCCGGCAGCTGATAAACATCATCAATAATGCCGACTATCAGAATCACCGTACCGCCAAGCAAAAGCGCCATTACATCCTTAGACAAATGCATGCTGCATAAAACAGCTACTACAAACCCAAGGTAAATGGCCAGCCCACCCAATCGCGGCATGATGCCTTTATGACCTTTTCTTCCGTCAGGCTTATCTAATGCACCTATACGAAAAGCCAATTTTTTGACATAAGGTGTCAAAAGCCAACTGGTAAAAAGAGCTATCACAAAAGCTAAAATATACACTTGCAATTATTCACCTCATAGCGTTCAAAGCCGCTTATTTATACCTAAAAATTCTACATTCTTCTTATAAAGGTCATTCTTGTGTAATAGTATATCAAAAAAATACCATTTTGAACATTTTTTCTTTGATTTTTTTGTTGCGAAAGCAACATTTTTAGGGAAAAATAATACAGCAACTGCCAATGCCTTCAAAAAGCACCGCAATGCTGTATTTATTTTAATCTTCATCGTGCAGTATCGTTACCTTCATATTGGCAGCTTTCAACATCTCCTCAGCCAATTTATCAGGATAAGGATTTGCATAAACAATCCGCTCAATACCAGCATTGATCAATATTTTAGTACAGACAACACACGGCTGATGAGTACAATACAACGTACCTCCGTTAACGGATACGCCATGATAAGCGGCCTGAACAACGGCATTCTGCTCAGCATGGATACCGCGGCATAATTCATGCATTTGTCCGGAGGGTACTTTCAATTGTTCACGCAGGCAACCTGTCACCGAGCAATGCTCAAGTTTAGAAGGCGTACCGTTATAACCGGTAGCCACTATCTGTCTGTTCTTGACGATAACAGCACCGACGCTGCGACGCAGGCAAGTGGAGCGCTTGCTTACTACCTGGGCTATCTCCATAAAATAATTGTCCCAGTCAGGTCTGTCATCATACATCAATGTGTACCAAAAATACGATCACCGGCATCGCCAAGTCCGGGAACGATATAACCATGTTCATTAAGTTTTTCATCTAAGGCGGCAGTATAAACTGGCACATCAGGATGCTCATCATTCATAACCTTTACTCCTTCAGGAGCTGCCACCAAACACAAACCGCGCGCCTTCAGCATCGAAATCGCAGCAGCAGCGCTGCCTCCGGTTGCCAGCATCGGATCAACCACAATCGTCACGCCATCTTTATTATCAGGAAGTTTGCAGTAATATTCAATCGGCTTTAAAGTTTCTTCATCACGATATAAACCAATAAAACCTACCCGTGCATCAGGAATCATCTTCAATACGCCTGTCAGCAATCCTAAACCAGCTCTTAAAATAGGCACAACAAAAATATCGCCAGCTACTTTATAACCTGTAGTTTTAGCTACCGGAGTGGCAACTTCAACTTCCTGCAACGGCAGATTCCTAGCCACTTCATAAGTCATAAGCATTGCTATTTCATCCAGACATTCACGAAAATCACGTGAAGAAGTATGTTCCGCACGCATTTTAGTAATTTTTTGTTTAATAAGCGGATGATCTACAACTGTAACTTGCATCATTAAAATCTCCTTCCTGAATTTAGAAGCCTGGATACATAGGATATTTAGCACATAAACCCGCTACCCTAGCTGCCGCTTCCTTATGTTTTTCCTCATTTTCAGGATTATTCAAAACTAAACCAATGATTGCGGCGACCTCACGCATATCCTCCTGTTTAAAACCGCGTGTAGTGACGGCAGCAGTACCCAACCTGATACCACTTGTAACAAAAGGACTTTCAGGATCAAACGGAATCGTATTCTTATTGCAGGTTACACCAACCTCATCTAATAAATGTTCTGCTATCTTACCAGTCAGCTTCTGACCGCGTACATCAACCAGAATCAGATGATTATCAGTACCTCCTGAAACAATACGGAAGCCTTCTTCCTGCAAAGCTTCCGCGAATACTCTGCAATTATCAAGAATATTCTGCTGATATACTTTAAATTCAGGTTTTAAAGCTTCACCAAAAGCAACTGCCTTGGCAGCAATAATATGCATCAAAGGACCACCCTGAATACCAGGGAATATTGCCTTATCAATAGCTTTAGCATACTGTTCCTTACACATAATCAGGCCGCCGCGCGGACCGCGCAGTGTTTTGTGTGTAGTTGTCGTAACGATATCCGCGTAAGGAACAGGGCTGGGATGTAAACCAGCGGCTACAAGTCCGGCAATATGCGCAATATCAACCATCAGTAAAGCACCGACACTATGCGCTATCTCTGACATACGTTTAAAATCTATGATTCGGGAATAGGCGCTGGCACCAGCAACGATAATTTTAGGTTTTGTTTCAGCAGCAGTTTGTGCCAAAGCATCGTAATCAATAGTCTCAGTATCATGATCAACACCATAAGGAACTACGTTATAATAACTGCCGGAAATATTTACTGGCGATCCATGTGATAAATGTCCACCCTGAGACAGATTCATTCCCATGATAGTATCACCTGGCTTCAGAAAGGCAAAATAAACAGCAGTATTTGCATTAGCGCCAGAATGTGGCTGTACGTTGACATGATCAGCACCGAATAGTTTCTTTGCACGTTCTATAGCCAGTATTTCCACTTTGTCGACATATTCACAGCCGCCATAATACCGATGTCCGGGATACCCCTCAGCATATTTATTAGTCAGAACAGTACCCATCGCCTCCATTACTGCAGGAGAAACAAAGTTTTCGGATGCGATCAATTCTATTTTATTTCTTTGCCTGCCAAGCTCCTCGCAAATAGCAGCATTAATTTCAGGATCGACAGCAGCTAATTTTTCCAGATTCATAATTACTCCCTCCAAATCAATATTTTATCTTGGGTATTTGGCACGTTCTCCACCGATTAAAGGCGGACGCGTCCATGCCGCGGTGAGCACAGCCTCGCCGATCTTAGATTCCGACAAACGTACAGGTACGGCAACTCTTTTAAGATGCATACCTATCAGCGTCTGCCCTATATCAAGGCCCGCATGAGCCGAGATTGCTTCAACTATAATGGGTTCCACAAAATTTTCATATGCTGCTGTCGCCATTGCGCCGCCTGCATGCTGTACAGGCCGCACAGTAACTTCCTGCCAGCCATACTTCTCTGCAGCATCCCTTGTCGTAACCAAAGCACGGTTCAAATGTTCACAGCACTGGATCGCTAAAAAAACTCCATGCGCCTCAGTCACCTTAATTAATGCGGCAAACATCGCCTCAGCAACTTTCATGGAGCCAGCAGTACCTATTTTATCACCAATCACTTCGCTGGTACTGCAACCAACAACTAAAACCTGCCCTGCTTTGACCGCACCTATTTGCAACAGCTCCTGTGCCGCAGCTGTTACCTGTGCAGCTATTTCTGCAGTATGCATTACCGCATCGCCTCCAGGGCAGCTATTTTGTCAACACGACGTTCATGACGTCCACCTGCGAATTCACCCTGCAGCCAGGTATCTGTTATCATTTCTGCCAGTCCCACGCCAATAACGCGCTCACCCATACACAGCACATTTGCATTATTATGCTCACGGCTCATTTGGGCAGAAAATACATCGCCGCACAAAGCCGCTCTGATACCGTGAATTTTATTAGCAGCAATAGAAATACCAATACCAGTACCACAAACCAAAATACCCCGTTCGGCTTCGCCTGTATTAATAGCCTGACAGACTTTAGCCGCATAATCGGGATAATCTGTAGATTCTTCCGTATAAGTACCACAATCAAGCACTTCAATACCTTTAGCAGTCAGATACTCCCTGATATGATTTTTTAAATGGATCCCGCCATGATCACTGCCAACCGCGATTTTCATATAAGTCACCTCTAAATATTTTCTATACACTTTTCATGTTTTAAACAAATTAAATCATAATGTTATTTTAACATAAATTCAGGCAAAAGCGTACCGCTTTTTGAACAAAGACTTCCGTTGACTACGGTCACAATTTGATAACCTGCCGCCTTACGAAGTCTGTTCATTACTGCCAGCCCCAAACCGTCTTCACTGACACCCTCAGCAAAAATCATCTGTACATTCTGTTTATCGAAACCACGCAGCAGACTATAAAGCTTTTCTGCAAGGCTTTCAATATCCTGCCCCCACGAGCTTACCAAGATATTTTCAGTTTCAGGAATATGAACAGCAATTTTTTCACTGCATAAAACACCTGTTTTAATGCCCTGAGCGGCAGTCGCCGTCACTATAGGCAGCATATTGCTGATAGCTTCACCTTCAAATAAATACATTGCTGCCTGCGGAGCATAGTGCCTATATTTCATCCCAGGTGCTTTAGGTTTAAAATCACCCTTTCCTTCAAGCGCCGGATCAATCTCTACTGCTCCTAAAACTTCTTCCAACATTTCACGGGTAATTCCGCCAGGACGTAATATCATCGGTACTGCTGAAGTCGTATCTACTACAGTCGATTCGACACCAATACCACAACTGCCGCCGTCAATTACACCAGCTATTTTTCCCTGCATATCGTCCCAAACAGCAGAAGCGTCCGTAGGACTTGGTTTACCAGAAATATTCGCTGAAGGAGCTGCTATAGGGCGACCTGTCTCTTTGATAAGCCTTGCTGCTATAGGATGCGAAGGCATTCTTACACCTACTGTGTCTAACCCGGCACTGACCTCGTCAGGTATCAAATCAGACTTAGCTACGATCAAAGTCAGCGGTCCTGGCCAAAATGACTGCATCAATGCCCGGGCATTAGCAGTAAGTCCACTTGTCAGCGGCAAAATATCCTCTACTCTGGCAATATGTAAAATCAAAGGGTTGTCAACTGGGCGTCCTTTGGCTGCAAAAATTTTAGCCACAGCTGTACCATTCAGTCCGTCAGCACCCAGACCATACACAGTTTCCGTAGGAAAAGCAACTACTTCGCCTTGCCTTAATAAACAACCCGCTGCCTTTAAAATTTCTGTTTCATTATCAGCTTGTAAATTCCAGTAAATGGTCTGCATAATAAGTACCTTCTCTCGTCGCAAAAACCATACGTTCTATTTCTGCATAATCCTTACGCACTGCCGTTACTATTAGTCCAGCCTGGCGGCATAACTGACAAACCGACTGCGCCTGATCGATGCCAACTTCAAAAGCCAGCAACCCGTCCGGCTGAAGCCATATTTCACAGCCGGAAACGATTCTTCTATAAAAATCAAGTCCGTCAGCCCCCCCATCCAGCGCTCCAAGGGGTTCCTTCTGCACATCGGCTGCCA
>ERZ791842.1248-NODE-1248-length-14010-cov-2.74067_pt1 | contig 14010 bp, 8 predicted proteins | sample MGYA00509944_ERZ791842 | MGnify/ENA primary metagenome ERZ791842 (study PRJEB30046, sample SAMN00715263) | human gut metagenome | study: EMG produced TPA metagenomics assembly of the A metagenome-wide association study of gut microbiota in type 2...
AGGCACTGGACTCTGACTCCAGCATTTCAAGGTTCGAATCCTTGTAGCCCAGTTTTACCAAAGTTTATTTGGTGTGTTCAGTGAAAAACTGGCAAAATTAAATATAGTGGGCTATCGCCAAACGGTAAGGCACTGGACTCTGACTCCAGCATTTCAAGGTTCGAATCCTTGTAGCCCAGTTTAAAGGTCGTAGAATTTTCATTGAATTATTCTGCGATTTTTGTTTTATAAAGATGTTTCGCTATTGACATATAAAATGTTGAATATCATTTAAAGTTTGATGGTGGAAATGGTGTGGGGATACACACTTTACTAAAAACAAATAATGTACTCTCGGAATCTTTTAAATGAAAAATTTCGAGAGCACATAATATAAACGAGGAGGATTTAGTGGTGAATAAAGTAGATTTTATAAGAGGCGAAATGATGGCCGCAATGAAAGCAAGAGATAAAGAGAGAAAGGCTGTACTGTCAAGTCTCCTTACTGCACTTAAAAACTTTCAGATAGACAAGAGAGAAGATATTACTGATGCAGAGGGTGACCAGATTATCTTAAAGCTTATTAAACAGACAAAAGAGACTTTGGAGATGACTCCGGCAGACAGAACGGATGTTATAGATGAATGTAACTATACTATCAAGGTGTTAGAAGAGTATGCTCCTAAAATGATGGATGAGGCTGAGATAGAGACTGTTATCAAGGAAGTTTTAGCAGAACTTGAGATTGCAGAACCAACGGCAAAAGATAAGGGGAAGATAATGAAAGTCCTTATGCCTAAGGTGAAAGGAAAAGCTGATGGAAAACTTGTAAACCAGGTTCTTGGCGGAATGTTTAAATAATGTAAGATGAGGAAATAATGATATGAAAAAAATAATATGGCTTGTTATACCGTGCTACAATGAGCAGGAAGTGCTTCCTGAAACATCAAGACAGCTTGAGGAGATAATGAGAGGTCTTATAAAAAAAGACAAGATAAGTGATAAGAGTAAGATTGCCTTTGTAAACGATGGTTCAAAGGACAATACATGGAATATAATAACTGATCTTCATGAGAAAAATCCGATGTTTACCGGTATAAATCTTGCACATAATAAAGGTCATCAGAATGCACTGCTCGCAGGTCTTATGACAGCTAAGGATTATGCAGATGCGGCTATATCGCTTGATGCCGATCTTCAGGATGATGTAGGAGTTATAGAGCAGTTTATAGACAAGTTCAATGAGGGAAAAGATGTAGTGTACGGAGTGCGTTCTACACGAGCAACAGATACAGTATTTAAGAGAAGTACGGCACACGCTTTTTACAAGCTGATGAAGGTAATGGGAGCAGATACATTACAGGATCATGCCGACTACAGGCTTATGAGTAAAAGAGCATTAGAGGGACTTGCAAAGTACAAAGAGGTAAATCTTTTCCTAAGAGGAATAGTACCTATGATAGGCTATGAAACGGATGTTGTCTATTATGAGAGACATGAGAGATTTGCAGGAGAGTCAAAATATCCGTTAAAGAAAATGCTCTCATTTGCCGTAGATGGAATAACATCATGCAGTGTAAAACCGATAAGAATGATAACATCACTTGGAACACTTGTATTTACGGTAAGTATCGTTATGCTGATATACTTCCTAATTGTGTGGCTTTTAGGACATACGGTACAGGGCTGGACGACCATAGTAATATCGCTTTGGGGAATAGGAGGCATGATACTTTTATCACTCGGAATAATAGGAGAGTATGTCGGAAAGATATATATGGAAGTAAAAGAAAGACCAAGATTTATCATAGAAAAACTTCTTTATAAAGAGTAAATATAAGAAGCAGCGATATTAAGAATTGCTGCATCAAACAACAGAATAGCACACGCAAAAAAACAGGCAAAATTACTTTGCCTGTTTTTTTGTTGCAGAAGTAATGAGAAGTAATGTGAAAGTAGTGGTATTCAGCAAAAAACTGAATAATATACGCAAAAATATGCCAGATAAATTTATTTATCTGGCATATTTGTTGCAGAAGCAACATGAAATGTTGCTTCTTTAGTCCTCATCATCGCTCTGTACTGACAAAATCTGTCTTTTTCTAGCCATCTCATCGCTCTCAAGATATTCATCATAAGTTGTGAGTTTGTCGATAAGTCCGCCAGGAGTAATCTCCATAATACGGTTTGCGATAGTCTGTATAAACTGGTGATCCTGTGAAGTGAAAAGGATTACACCAGGGAATTTGATAAGTCCATTGTTTAATGCAGTGATAGACTCCATGTCAAGATGTGCGGTAGGCTCATCAATGACAAGTACATTAGAACCGAGAATCATCATCTTTGAAAGCATTACACGAACTCTTTCTCCACCGGAAAGTACATTTACTTTCTTTACACCATCTTCACCAGGGAAAAGCATACGTCCGAGGAAGCCTCTTACATAAGTAGGGTCTTTTTCAGGAGAGAAAGGCATAAGCCAGTCTACGATAGTTTCGTCTCTGTCAAAAAGTTCAGTGTTATCTTTAGGGAAGTAAGAAAAACTTGTTGTAACTCCCCACTTGAAAGTACCCTCGTCAGGCTCCATCTCGCCTGTAAGTATCTGGAAGAGAGTGGTTGCTGCAATAGTGTTGCTTCCTACAAAAGCTACCTTATCTTCTCTGTTTATGACAAATGAAATATCATCGAGTACTTTAACACCATCTATTGTCTTGGAAATATGTTCAACAGTAAGAACTTCATTACCTATCTCTCTGTCAGGTCTGAAATCAATATATGGATATTTACGGCTTGACGGCTTCATCTCATCGAGCTGTATTTTTTCAAGGGCATGCTTACGGGAAGTAGCCTGCTTGGATTTTGATGCATTCGCACTGAATCGCTGGATGAAACTCTGGAGTTCCTTTATCTTTTCCTCTTTCTTCTTGTTTGCTTCTTTCATCTGCTTTATCATCAACTGGCTTGACTCATACCAGAAGTCATAGTTTCCTGCATAGAGCTGGATTTTTGCATAATCAATATCAGCGATATGCGTGCAGACTTTGTTAAGGAAGTAACGGTCATGCGATACAACAATAACAGTATTATCAAAGTTTATAAGGAATTCTTCAAGCCAGTTTATGGCATCGAGATCCAAATGGTTGGTAGGCTCGTCGAGAAGAAGAATATCCGGATTTCCAAAAAGTGCCTGTGCAAGTAATACTTTTACTTTTTCACTGTCCGGAAGTTCGCTCATTTTTTTATAATGAATGTCAGTTGAAAGTCCGAGTCCGTTAAGAAGTGTGGCTGCATCTGACTCAGCATTCCAGCCATCCATGTTTGCAAACTCCTCCTCAAGTTTTCCGGCTTTGATACCGTCCTCTTCAGAAAAATCCTCTTTTGCATAAATTTCGTCTTTTTCTTTCATTATCTGGTAAAGACGCTCGTTACCCATAATGACAGTATCAAGGACAACAAATTCATTATATTTGAAATGATCCTGTTTTAAGAAGGAAAGTCGCTGCCCCGGTGTGATGATAACCTCACCTTTGCTTGGCTCAATCTCACCTGTAAGTATTTTTAAAAATGTTGACTTTCCGGCACCGTTGGCACCGATCAGACCATAACAGTTTCCTTCTGTGAATTTAATATTTACATCTTCAAAAAGTGCCTTTTTTCCAAGGCGGAGTGTAATATTACTGGCTTGTATCATTTATATGTTTCCTTTCTTAAATATAATTATCAATTCTATAAGTTTTCTTTTTCCTGACTTTAAATCAGAAAGTATAACCTTACCTTTGGTTCGGTCAACTATATAACTCTTTCTATTTTACAGAAAAATGGCTATTTTGCAAGGGTATAAGGCAAAAATCTTAAAATAGTTTATTTAATGTTTACAAGGTGAACACAAATATTTAACAAATTATGTTTTGCAGATAGAAAGAATTTGTAGTAAAATAAGAATACTATAGATTATTGTATTGCTATAAGCATACAAAATAAGTACATCAGATTGAATGGAGAAAACGAAAATGTCAAAGGAGTTGTTTAATGTTCAGCCGGGAGATACCCTGACACTCGGAGTCACAAAAGTAGTCAGAGGTGTACAGTTTGCGGTTTACCTTCCAAATAAAAAGAAGTGTATGCTGAAGCTGTATCGTATAGGCAGGAAACTTCCGGCGGCTGTCATTCCTTTGAAAGATGAATACAAAAAGGGAAGCGTTTATTTTGTTACCGTCACTGGAATAAAGGGTGATGACACTTGCAATATAGCAAAGGTGTTGTCGGAGGAATATGAGTATATGTATGAGGCAGACGGTGAGGAGTTTGCCGATCCTTATGCACAGATTATACACGGGCGTGACAGATGGGGAAAAAGACGAAATCCTGACAGTGTGCGTGCAGGTATAAGTCTGGAGGAGTTTGACTGGAAACAGGATGTCCTTCCGAGAAGGGATTTCAGTGAAGTTATAATGTATCAGCTTCATGTCAGGGGCTTTACAAAACATTCATCCTCAAAAGTCAAAGATAAGGGAACATATCTTGGTATCATTGAAAAAATCCCCTACCTTAAAGAACTTGGTATAAATGCACTTATGCTTCTGCCATGTTATGAGTTTGATGAACTGAGCTTGGATGTAGGCAGCTATAATGCACCATCTGAAAATGGCAGTGATGAGGATGTGAAATACAGGATTAACTACTGGGGATATGGCACTAAAAATACATATTATTTGTCCCCTAAATCATCTTATGCCTCAGATGTCAGACATTCAGATGCTGAGTTTAAAGAGTTTGTAAGACAGATGCATCTTGCAGGGATTGAAGTTCTTATGGATATCTATTTCAGACCGGGGACAAATCTGTATCTTATGACAGACTGCTTAAGGCACTGGGTCATTAATTACCATATTGACGGATTCAGGGTAAATCAGGAGGTAATGCCTGCAATCTCGCTCGTATCGGATCCGATTATTTCAGGAGTCAAACTTCTTACATCTTACTGGGATGAAAATATGCTCCGTGACACAGGTGCTCTAAATGACAATGTGCTTGCCGAGTACAATGAGGGCTTTATGAATGATGCAAGACGCTTTTTAAAGAGTGATGAGGGCATGGTTCAGACTTTCTCGGAGAGATTTAAGAGAAATGCTCCCGATTATTCTATTATAAATTTTATCACTCATGTAAACGGTTTTACTATGATGGATCTTGTGTCATATGATATAAAGCACAATGAGTCAAACGGTGAGAATAATAATGATGGGACGGAGTTTAATTACAGTTGGAACTGCGGCATTGAGGGAAAGACCAGAAAGAGAGCCGTAATGAGAAGCAGGATGAATCAGATACGCAATGCCTTTACGATGCTGCTTTGCAGTCAGGGAACACCTATGCTTCTTGCGGGTGATGAGTTTGGCAATACCCAGATTGGCAATAACAATGCATATTGCCACGATGATAATATCACATGGCTCAACTGGAAACACACAAAGTCAGAGCAGGATATATTTGAATTTGTCAAAAGGATGATAGCTTTCAGAAAACAACACTGTGTATTGCATGGAAAAGAACCGCTTTCGATGTTTGATACGAAAGGCATAGGCATACCTGATATGTCGGTTCACGGCACGCAGGCGTGGAGAGCTGATTTTTCAAATTACAGCAGGATGCTTGGCATACTGCTCGGTGGCAGATACGGCATCACCGAGGATGATGACATTTATATCGCTTTTAATATGTTTTGGGAACAAAAAGTGTTTGAACTTCCAAATCCCACGGTTGGTAAAAAATGGTATCCTGCCATTGATACCCATTCGGGAGAATTCTTTACATTGCCGCCAAAGAAAAAAAGAAAAAGGAAAATTAAACCGGAGAAACAGCTATTTAGGGAATATTTGGTTGAGCCGAGAAGTATAGTTGTATTTGTCGGCAGATAGAATGATTACAATACATGGAGTGAAATGTTGACACAGGATAAAAAATGCCGGTAAATCATATAAATGCTGACAGCAAAAAGGGGCAATAAATTTACATTGCCCCTCATAAGAACTGTTGGTATGCTAAAAAGACTGTTTGTATTTACGGTCGTTTTGCAGCATCCTAAAAGTTCTTAACTGTCGGTTGTCGGACAGTATTAAAGGTTGTGGTTAGTCACGATTTCTTCATAAAGATCGATGTCACACACATTTTTGGCATCATAGTGTGTGCAATTCTGACAGGATGCATTTGCTGATGTTGAATTTTTACATCCGCAATCGTCACAGCTACAGTATTTGCTGCAAAGTGAAGCTACTTCTTTCATTGTTTCAGCATTTTTTTTCATAGGAAACCTCGTTTCTGTGCATTTTAAGTGCTTGTACGGTCTTATTCATTTTAGGGAAAACAATCTGAATTATGAACAGGACTATACTTTCGGTGTGGCATTACATAACTGCTCAAATACTTATTCTGTACAAAGTGCACAAATGTACGGAATATTCAATGTTACTGTCTGTATAAAAGTGGGTTCAGTAACATTCACCGATGGTTTAAAGCTGCATATATATAAAGACAACTGACAGAAGATTGATGCTAAATAAGGCATCGGTTTTGCTGTCTTGGTTGTCGTGTAAATAGTATTAACGGAAAGTTGAGATTTTATGTTAAGTTTAAAAATAAATGATATTAAGATAACAATGGCTCATCTGCTTTTAAGGGAGACATTTGATGAGTTTTTGCTTGAAGAGTCAAAGGTGGTAACATTTGCCATGTTTGATGATGATGACGAAAAAGAAAATCAATTGTCCGAACTTTTATACTGGGGAGAGGCAAGGGATTTTTTATTTGATTACATAAAAGGAAAAAAGACGCCTGAGTATATGAAGTTCTCGCTTAAGGCGAGCCATAAGGCAGCAGAAAAAATTCTTGCTGAAAGTGGAGTGTTTTCAAGATATTTAAGCGAGCAGCCTGATCTTTATCTTCAGATAAGATATGAAAAAGGTGAACTTACTATGGTGACAGGTATCACACACAGAGAGTTTACAATGGATAAAACACTCGACAGGGGATGGGATGATGCCATAAGAGAGTGGATTAGGACATTGAAGATTTCAGTTGAGGTATAATATTTATGCTAACGGCTTCATGTTTTTAATTTAATAAATTATAAGGAGGACAAAAATGCTTAAAACATTAGGCGGACAGGTTAAAGAATTTAAAAAAGATTCGATTCTTACTCCTGTATTTATGATTTTGGAAGTTATCATGGAAACTATTATTCCATTGATAATGGGTTCAATAATTGACGATGGTGTGCAAAAAGGTAATCTTACTCATATTTACCTTATGGGTGCACTGATGGTATTAACAGCATTTGTAAGCCTTTGGGCTGGTGCTATGGGTGGAAAATACGGTGCAAGTGCATCGACGGGATTTGCGAGAAACTTAAGAAAGGCTATGTATGACAATATTCAGACTTTCAGTTTCTCAAATATTGATAAGTTCAGTACTTCAGGTCTTGTGACAAGACTTACGACTGATGTAACAAATGTTCAGAATGCGTATCAGATGATACTCCGTATGTGCATGAGAGCACCGGCGAGCCTTATCTGTGCTATGGCAATGTCATTTTATGTAAATGCAAGGGTTGCTTCTATATATCTTATAGCAGTTATCATACTCGGATGTTTCCTTGCACTTATAATAAAAGTTGCCATGAAATATTTTGACCAGGTATTTAAAAAATACGATAAACTTAACGAGAGTGTTCAGGAAAATGTAAATGCGATAAGAGTTGTAAAGGCTTACTCAAGAGAGAGTTTTGAACAGAAGAAATTTACGAAAGCAAGTGAGAATGTTTATAAGATGTTTATTAAAGCAGAAAAGACGGTTGCTTACAATATGCCGCTTATGAACCTTACGGTTTACAGTTGTATTCTCATCATAAGTTTAGTAGGTGCAAAACTTATCGTAGGTGGAGATATGGAGATAGGCAATCTCTCAACACTTCTTGCTTACTGCATGAACATACTTATGAGCCTTATGATGCTCTCAATGGTATTTGTAATGATAACAATGAGTGTATCAAGTGCAGAGCGTATATGCGAAGTAATAAATGAGAAACCTGACATAACAAATCCTGAGAAGCCTGTTATGGAAGTTAAGAGTGGTGACATTTCTTTTGAACATGTAAACTTCAGCTACAAAAAAGAAGCAAAAACTCCTGTTTTAAAGGATATTAACCTTGAGATAAAGTCAGGACAGACTATCGGTATCATAGGAGGAACGGGAAGTGCCAAATCAAGTCTTGTCAATCTTTTGAGCCGTCTTTATGATGTAACTGACGGTGCGGTTAAGATTGGCGGAATTGATGTAAGAAGGTACGATATTGAGACGCTCAGGGATGAGGTTGCAGTCGTATTGCAAAAAAATGTACTGTTCAGCGGAACGATACTTGACAATCTCCGCTGGGGTGACAAAAATGCCACTGACGAGGAATGTATAAGAGCATGCAAACTTGCCTGTGCCGATGAATTTATCGACAGGATGCCAGACGGCTACAATACATATATCGAGCAGGGCGGTAACAATGTATCAGGTGGACAGAAACAGAGACTCTGTATAGCAAGAGCACTTATAAAGAAACCTAAGGTACTTATACTTGATGATTCGACAAGTGCCGTTGATACTGCAACTGACGCAAAGATAAGAAAAGCGTTTGCCGAGGAGATACCGGGAACTACAAAGATAATCATTGCACAGAGAGTTTCAAGTATAAAGGACTGTGACAAGATAATCGTTATGGAGGACGGCTGTGTAAACGGCTTTGGAACATCGGATGAACTGCTTGAAAACAACGAGATATATAAGGAAGTATATGAATCACAGGTAAACGGCAATGCCGATTTTGATGAAAAATAATATAGGAGGTTAATGCTTTATGCCTAAAGGACCAATGGGACCGGGAAAACCGGGTGCAAAAATAGAAAATCCGGGCAAACTTTTTATAAGACTGATGAAATATGTATTCAAGTATTACTGGGTACACTGTCTTATAGTGGTAGTCGGAATAATAGCAAGTGTATTTGCAACAAATCAGGGAACAATGTTTACGCAGACACTTATTGACAAATATATAGTGCCTTTGTCAAAGAGTTCTGACCCTGATTTTTCAAAACTTCTTGCAAAGATAACAGAAGTAGGAATATTTTACGGTGCAGGTGTCATAGGAGTATTTCTGTATAACAGACTTATGATATATGTTACTCAGGGAACACTTAAAAGACTCAGAATAGAAATGTTTAATAAGATGGAAACACTTCCTATTAAATATTTTGATACACACGCACATGGAGACATTATGTCACTTTACACAAATGATATAGATACGCTCCGTCAGATGATAAGCCAGAGTATTCCTCAGGCGATATCAAGTGCGATAACCATTGTCAGCGTATTTATTTATATGCTGATACTCAATGTACCGCTTACTATCCTCACACTTGTGATGGTCGGTGTTACACTTGTAGTTACAAAGAAGATTGGCGGACTAAGCGGTTCTTACTTTATGGCTCAGCAGAGAGATATAGGTAAGTTAAACGGTTATGTCGAGGAAATGATGGAAGGACAGAAAGTAGTCAAGGTATTTTGCCATGAGGAAGAAAGCATGGAGGGATTTGACCGGTTAAACGACCAGTTGTTTGACAGTGCGAACAATGCCAACAAATTTGCCAACATACTTATGCCGATAAATGCACAGCTTGGAAACATAAGCTATGTGCTCTGTGCGATGGTCGGAGGTATTCTTGCCCTTAACGGTATTGGCGGATTTACGATAGGTGGTCTTGTAAGTTTCCTTACATTTAGTAAATCGTTCTCAATGCCTATAAACCAGATGAGCCAGCAGTTTAACTCTATCGTAATGGCTATGGCAGGTGCAGACAGAATATTTAAGCTTCTTGATGAAGAACCTGAGGTGGATGACGGATATGTCGAGCTTGTCAATGCAAAAGAGGATGCAAACGGAGATATAGTCGAGACAGAAGAACACACTGGAATGTGGGCATGGAAACATTTCCATAAGGATGACGGAACAACCACATATGCACATATGAGAGGTGACATAGTATTTGACCATGTTGACTTTGGTTATAATGATGACAAGATGATACTCCACGACATAGTGCTTTATGCAAAACCGGGTCAGAAGATAGCTTTTGTAGGTGCGACTGGTGCCGGAAAGACAACTATCACAAATCTTATAAACAGATTTTATGATATTCAGGATGGAAAGATAAGATATGACGGTATCAATGTAAACAAGATAAAGAAAAATGACTTAAGACGCTCGCTTGGTATCGTTTTGCAGGACACACATCTGTTTACCGGAACAGTAAGGGAAAACATCCAGTACGGTAAACTTGATGCGACAGACGAGGAAATCGTAAAGGCAGCAAAACTTGCAAATGCACACAGCTTTATCACAAGACTTCCTGACGGATACGACACAATGCTCACCGGTGACGGTGCAAACTTGAGTCAGGGACAGAGACAGCTTCTGGCAATAGCACGTGCGGCAGTTGCAGACCCACCTGCACTTATCCTTGATGAGGCTACAAGTTCGATAGATACAAGAACTGAGAAACTTGTTCAGCAGGGAATGGACGGACTTATGAAAGGCAGAACGACATTTGTTATCGCCCACAGACTCTCAACAGTAAGAAACAGTGATTGTATCATGGTTCTTGAGCAGGGCAGGATAATAGAGCGTGGAACGCATGATGAACTTATAAAAGAGGAAGGCAAGTATTACCAGCTTTATACGGGGAAACTTGGAAAAGGTTTAGCCGGATAATACAGGTGAGCGAAACTGATTATAGGTTGTGTTAATTGCACAACTATAACAAATAGTACCGCAGGTACGCTTTCGCTACCTGTCACTCGTAGCAGTACATAGGTCAATAAAAAAGCATTGACCCGTCAGCAAAATACGCTGACTAAGTGCTGACGGTGACAGAGTACACTGCTAACACTATTTGTTATATTTGCACAATTTAATCATATATTATGACAGTTTCGCAATTTACTGTATCGAGGTAACCGTATGGAAATTATAATAGTAAGGAGGTTTTGTGGATGAATAAAGTTTATGATAAGCTTAGCAGATGTTACGAGTGCTTTAGGAATAAGGTTGATTTTAAGCCGGAGATTGCATTGGTGCTTGGTTCAGGGCTTGGTGATTTTGCGGATGGCATTGAGGTTGTCTGCGAGCTTGATTATCATGAGATTGAGGGGTTTCCGGTTTCGACCGTTCCGGGACATCAGGGTAAGTATATCTTCGGTTATGTTGGAGATGTGCCTGTTGTATGTATGCAGGGGCGTGTCCACTATTACGAGGGATATGATATTTCTGATGTAGTGCTTCCAATAAGGCTTATGAAACTGATGGGAGCAAAGGTTTTGTTTCTTACTAATGCGGGAGGCGGTGTGAATTATGATTTCAGACCGGGTGATTTTATGCTGATAAAGGATCAGATTTCAAGCTTTGTGCCGTCACCTCTTATTGGGGAAAATATTGATGAACTCGGTGCGAGATTTCCTGATATGAGCGAGATATACGATATTAGTTTAAGAAAGGTGATTAAAAAGACGGCGGCTGAACTTGACATTGACTTAAAAGAGGGAACATATCTGCAGTTTACAGGACCGGCATATGAGACTCCGGCGGAAATAAGGATGGCGAGAGTGCTCGGTGCGGATGTCGTCGGAATGAGTACGGCTTGCGAAGCTGTGGCGGCAAACCATATGGGTATGATGATATGCGGTATTTCGTGTATATCAAATCTTGCAAGCGGCATGAGTGTTGCACCACTTAGCCATAAAGAAGTACAGGAAACAGCCGACAGGGTATCAGGCGACTTTAAGAAACTTGTGACAGAGAGCATTAAAAATATACATGAGAAAATACTCGTAAAGTAGTGTGACACCAGGAGCAAAACGCTGATTTCGCTCTTTTTATGTCTGAATTGAGAGTTGCACATTCGCAAACCTGACACTGTTTGTGAAGTTACGCATCAATATTTAACAGGGCAAAATATCATTTGCCGCACTTGCATTACATTATTAAGAAGTGGTAAAATATATGTATGTGAAAAAGTGGCTGCACTATTCATATAAATAGTATATCTGTAGATAGAAATGGGAGGAACAAAATGTTAAAACAAGGTAAACACAAAAAAAAGTTCATTGCATTGCCGGCAGTATTTATGATTGCTATAGTAGTTGCGGTATTTGCGATTTCACCAAACGCAAAAGCTGCACAGTACAGTGCAGATGTCAATGCTGACAGAGAAAACGGTGTATGCAATTATACACTTGCAGGTATAGATACGGCACAGACATCGGGGATGACAACAAAGGTTACATATAAAGATGAATCTGAAAATACGGTCACAGTGCTTGACCAGCCGGTGACATTTACAGCAGAAAACTGCCAGAACGGACAGTATTCAGGTTCGTTTTCACTTTCAGATTTAAGCACATATGCATATAGGGAATATACGGTTTCATTTCTTATGAGTGACGGTACTCCTGTAGAGGCTGCTGCAAAGTGCGATTTTTCAATACACAGGGATAAATTCACATTAGATGTTGCAGGATATAAATCAAAAACAAACAGGACTATATCTTTAGTAAATAAAGAAAATGATATTATTATTCCGGGAAAAGACAGTCAGATACAGCTTTCGATTTTGAAGAAAAACGGAAAAGATGAGAAAAAAGTTGGAACGGCAACAGTTATTCCGACTGCAACAAAAAGCTGGGATGTTGATCTTACAAAGTATTGTAATACATATGGTACATATTACGCGAGATTCACTGTTATAAACAGCAAACTTTCAGGCGGCAGTGAGCTGCTGGCACAAAAAGAGTTTAATCTTGCACTTACTTATGGGAAAATCGGCTCAAAGTCAACTTCAAAAACAGAAAAAAATCAGACATTTAGAGTTTTTGTTGAGAAAGTAAATTCAGCACTTGTCGTAAAGAATGTTACATTTAATATTTATAACAGTGCAGGAAAACTTGTATGTACGGAAAAGGGGGTGCATAACGGTACAAGTACATATTATTATTCAGATATACCGTTAAAAACGATAAATTATAGGTTTGGAAATTATAAGATAGAAGTTTCAGTGACGGACAACGCGGGGATAGTGAGAATACTTAAAAAGACCGGAACTGCGTCAGTAAGGGTAAAAACGGGGATACTTACAGTAACTAAGCTGGCAAATGGTACCGCAAAATTCAGACTTAAAAATGCGTATATACCGGGAAATATAAAAAGTGTAAGATTTAAAGTTTACAGCATAAAAAACGGTAAGAGAACATTGATAAAAAAACTTATCGGTGTATATTCAAATAAAACATATATTGCAAATTATCAGTATATGGTAAGTGGAAGAACACAGGTTGTTGCGTGTGGTTATACACAGTGGAATAAGGAGATTAAATTTAAGACAAAAGAGTTCAGTGTAAAAAGTTCAGAGGTTGGAAAGAACGGATGGCGTTATGAAAAATATGCCGGAAAAGTTTATAAGTTTTATTATAAAAACGGAGAAAAACTTACAGATCTCACAAATGTGCTTAAATTAAAAAAAGGTAACAAAAAATTAAAAATAGTAGTGAACAGAGCTGCCTGTTGTGTTACTATATATGCATACGACAGTCAGAAAAAAGACTATATCATACCGGTAAAGACTTGTACAGTTTCGGTAGGCAGAGATACTGCAACCACATCAGGTGCGGCAGGACTTTCTATTTCATCGTCTTACACACCGCTTGGCTCGTATTCGATTTCTTCAAACGGTACGGCAGCAAAATATAGTTTAAAGCCTATGGGAGAGCCTGATGGAAGTACCGTTTATGCCAGATGGGCAAGTCATGTTGTCGGAAATGTTTATTTTCATGCGATAGCTGTTGGAAGTCAGTCGCATTATGCACTTCGTGCAAGCAACTATAACAAACTTGGCAGTGCAGCATCGGCAGGATGCATAAGAATGACTGTTGCTGATG
>ERZ791842.1262-NODE-1262-length-13820-cov-7.75605_pt1 | contig 13820 bp, 14 predicted proteins | sample MGYA00509944_ERZ791842 | MGnify/ENA primary metagenome ERZ791842 (study PRJEB30046, sample SAMN00715263) | human gut metagenome | study: EMG produced TPA metagenomics assembly of the A metagenome-wide association study of gut microbiota in type 2...
TATGTCATAGGGCAATCTCTTTCATTCTGTTTTGGGGCAAAGTTTTTATCCTGTATAAATTCTTTGTCCTTCAGAAATTTCCCTGTTCATTTATGTTCCAAACATAAAATAGATTGCTTCAGTGTAATACCCTTTAACTCTGTATTACATTTTCTGTTCCTCATAAAATTTGAATTTTAAGTCGCTCTTAACACCTCTAAAATCCCTTAAAATAAGGCTTTTCTCTACTTTCCAAATATCAGTAAATCGCATGAAACTGCCGCCATAGAAACAAAAAAACCTTGAAGAACCATATTTCTACAGTCCTCCAAGGTTATTCTTATGCTTGGACACGTTCACGTTTATTTACGTGAATTTAGATTTTTCACTGGCTGAAACTTTTGCCCTAAAACTGGATAAAAGCCTTTGCCCTGTGATATGGAGAATAACCTTGTTTTCTTTATTATAGACAGGTCATAAGCTTTTGACAAGAAAAATTTATCTTTTTCTATATACACTTATTTTCCATAATCCTTTATAAATCCAATATTAGCATTATCACACTCTGTTCTGAGCATCTCATACATTCAGAATATGCTTTATGAGATAGTAATATAAATATAGAATAGAAAATAATTCTAAAATAACTATTGTTCAAGCGAACCTTCCTTTAACATTATCATTCCGTCCAAAAACAAACTCCAGCACAAAGCAGTTATATCTTGCTTTATTTCATATATCAATTCTTTGGTTTCAAACACTTCTCCCCAATCGCTACCTTTATGTTTTCTTTTAGCTTTTAATATTTTCTCTTGCTCCTTAAGCTGTTTACCTAAATATACAACAACCTTCGTAAAATCGCAATTATTTCCCATTTTATAAGCATTATAGCTTTGTTTATGACTTCGATTTTTATTTGCATTTTTACTTAATTGTATAATCTCATCATGCATATTATTTCTTTCCTTCTCACGCTGATTAAAATAAAAATCCAATTCCTTGATATTTTCTGGTCTTGCATAACAATTAGGAAATCCATTCACAATTACTCTTGTCTTATTATCTACTATTTTTCCTGATGAACGAAGTATTATCAAAAGACCATGTTCTTCAAGCCATTTATCGTAATGTTGAGCTGCCTTTTCTTTGATGTGTGCTATGTCAGACACATATTTCTGTGATATTGCTCCTACATTATTAACATGAGTAAATCCGATGCCATTAAATGACGTTTTGTTATTCCCATGATAAATTGTTCCTACCTTTGCTACGAAATATCTTAAAAGCTTATCCTTAAATTTTTCATCTGATTTCATAATAGTATGAATTTCTCTCAGGTAAAGTATTGTAAAAGGTTCTGTTTTTTCAGTAGCAGAATCTATTTCTTCCTTTTTTCTGCCTTTCTTCTTTGAAGTTGTAAAAAAATACATTTCTTGAAATGTTATTAAATCTTTGTTTTTGTAGCGTTGCTCAATATGAATAACTTTTAGCTTATCAAGATTTTCCAACCCATCTTTTATTTTCTTCAAATAATTTTTAGTATATTTATCATCTTCCATTAAAATCCATAGTAAATCTTCATAATGAATCATATCTCTGGAAAAGTGCCATTTTTGAAAATAATATTTTGTCCTTAATGCTATATATACCAAAATCCCCTCATCTGTTATATTGCTATTCTCTGTAACTCTTTTACTTAAATAAACAGGTTTATCCATTTGCCCCCTCCTTCCTGTTGAATTTTTTCCATCCATATAAAAGCTGGTACAAATCTTGTACCTGTTCTGATATTTTTACTCCTTTCACATTATCGGCACAAAGAACCATCTAATACTATTATACGAAATTTTCTTTGATTTTAGGAACTATCGAATCCCTCTATTTTTATTATACAAGATTTTTCTTAATTTTAGGAACTACTGGCACACCGAAATATTATAGTGTTTTCCGTCCTCCCCTCTTAATTTCTGACACCGTTTTTTATTTTGGTGCTTTCCATTGACCTTTCCATTTATAAACTATTGTCAAGCAATTTTCAGATACTTATTTTAAAGCATTTTCCTTTGTATCCATCTACATGGCAGCAGTGTTTCAACAACATACTGTAACGGTAAATCCAACGGGCAGCCTAAATCTCAACCTATAAACGACCTTGTTTTTAAACCTTCTCTCAACTACATACACACAACATGAATTTTTATTTCTGCATATTACACCGAAAATCACAGTAACCAGCCTTATTTTAAGGTTTCCTACCGTTGCCACTGTCCGTTGCTAAATATTCAGCCTTAAAATAAATACTTTTATCTTTTCTACCGTTGGCAAAAAAATAGCGGTTGTGAACCATAATCGGAACACTTACCGCCATTTCTCAAACAAACATACATTCAATTTCAGAATCATAGTACCGCCATTTACCATCGGTATCCATGAATACCCTTGTAAATGAATCATTACCTACTGCAATTACTTTACTATTCAGGTCTTTGTATCGTTTTCTTTTCTGCTGCTCCCTCTGCATTTGTACTTCTTCAACAGTCAAGTTATATCTGCCTGATTGCTTAAATCGTTCTATCTGTTCAACAGAATATTGATGTGAGTTTACATCCTCCCAGAACAATACAGTATTATCAACAATAACATTACCAGCATTATCTCTGTGTGGTTCTGTTGCCTGTTCTGGTTTTCTGTACTTGCCAGAAGCAAGATTCTTCATAAGCTGTTCATTATTGCACTTAGGATTCTGTATATCCTTCTGTATTTGTTTCCAGTTCTGCCAGTTCTCCGCTGGTATCACTGGTGTACACTTTTCCTGTATCAGTTCCTTGCCTGTCAGGACTGCTGCTAATATGAATAAAATGTTTCTCATATAATGCCTTCCTTTGCCTTTAGCTCTTCAACCATCTCTCTTTTATATTTGTAATAAGAGTTTCTTGAGATTCCAGCAATTTTCATAACCTCAATATCTGTATTCGCTCCATTGAAATCCTTACTATTCTTCAGAATCACTTCTTTTGCTTCTATTGACTTTTTAGTGGTAAGTTTCTTGCCTGTAACACCGCCAATTTGTTTACCATTTAAACGTGCTGTTTCAATCCCCTCTCTAGTTCTCTGATGTAAATCCTGTACTTCTTTTTCAGCTTGATTAAATGCTATTTGAATTTGCTCTTTTGCTAATGCAAGAAGATACTTATTGACTCCCTCTAATATGTAGTCAGCATTAGTGCCTGTCATTGCAACAGTACCAGACAAAGCCTTTTTATATACCTCTGTATTTATATGTGGCTCTTTTAAGAACTCAAGTGTTATATTGCGTCTAAAAAGCTTTTCATACTCTGCATAGCCTTCTTCTGCATTACGGCTCATTCTCGATACGGAATCAAAGACAATCGTATCTGTAGGTTTTACAAGCTTCAAAATTTTATCAAGTTCTTTTCTGCCTTGAAACTTAGTGCCAGTATAAACTTCACGCACAATAATAGCATCTGGATGTACTGCCAAAATATTTCTAACTTGTCTTTCAATATTTTGCTTCTTTGTAGAAATTCTTGCGTAACCATAAATACTCATATGATATTCTCCCTTCTGTACCAAATTCAACGTTCGTTCGTTTTGATACTTGAATAATACCATGTTTTAACGTCTTTTGCAATACTTTTAATACTTTTTATTTATACGTTCATTTTAATACTTTTGTGTAAATTTATCTTCCCTCTGCCATCCCCCCTATGGGGCATATTTACAATTAAAAATCCTTTTTGTTGTTCTGCTGCCTATCCACCTGACCAATCTATTCCCGACCGATAAAAATATCCATATTTTGCATTTTTTCTTGTTGCCTGTATCCTCATATTTTCATATAATGGACAACGTGTGTGTCTTATAGCAACTATAAACATTTTCAAATACCGCATAGAAAGAAGGTGGAACATGGCAGCAGAACAAAACGAAAAATCTCAGAAAAAGAAACCTTTCCTGATTATATTCATATGCATCATTATGATTGCTCTGGGTCTGGCAGCAGGCATTTTCATCTCTAATTTTCTCAACAAATCCCCCGACCGAACGTATGACAATAATGCAGAAGATATAAAAGAGAAAAATGATGATTCTTCGCCTTCTGAAGAAGTCTCTGATAACATTTCTATCCCTTGTTGGGATACACTTGTTATGACAGCGGACTCTACAGAACAGGAAGTAAATTTTTATAATCCTGAAAAACAAAAACTGTGACTTCAAGCTCACATTATCCCTTGAAGATGGAACGGAACTTTGGAAATCACAGTTAATCCAAAACGGAAAGGCAATTTATAATATTACACTCAATCAGACCCTGAAAGCTGGCACTTACAAGGCAATAATGAAATATGATTGCTTCTCCAGAAATGGCTCACAACTGAATGGGTCAAATCTCAATTTTAATTTAATCGTGGAGGACAAACACAATGAATAAAAAACATTTACATTTATATGCAACGCTTTTCTTAGTATCTTTGCTTTTATCTGCTACTGTAATTTCTACATATGCAGCACCAGATTCACAGCAAACTACCACCATTACATATAGCGTACCATCAGCAGCAGAACGCAATACCTATGAAATTAATATTCCTTCAAGTGTTGATATTTCTTATGGAGAAATCGAAAAAGAAATACCTATCACAATCAATGACAACTATAATTTAGAATCATCATACACGGTTCATGTTGATGTCTCTTATTCTTCCTTTAACGCTGGTGCTAATGTCGCTGGTGTTTATCAATATGTCAAGTTATTCAACACCAAAAACAAAGATTATTACTATACACTTGCATTAGCAGATAGCACTGACAGTAAAATTTATTACAGAAGCAGTAGCCCAAATCTTGATGTCGCAACCTTTCATTCTGATTCTTCAAAAAATACAGGAGGAACTTTGAAATTATCCTATGTTGGCGAAGAATCAAATGATACATCTTATCACGATTCAGCATCATACACAGGTAGCATCACTTTTGATATTTACGGAGAATATGAATAAGTAATGCTTCACAGGACACACACTTATCAGGGATAGCATACACAATGGTTATCCCTGATAATCTATTATTTAGCCTTCTCAATCAATTCCAATAGCTCACTCCTATCCCATAAAACAATGCCATTTTTCTTTGCCAAATCAATAGCTGCTGGAGTAAAATGTCTATTTGTCAAAACTATACCTACATGACATTGGTAATATGTCTTTCCAGCATATATTTCTTGTACAGCTTTATTTCCAATATCAGCAGTATAGCACTTACACTGAAATCCATATTTTACACCATCACGATAGGCTATTATATCAACTCCTTGGTCACCGCTTCCCCTTGTTACAGATACATTGTCATAACCATTTTTCTCTAATATCTCTGCACAAAATCCTTCAAATTCTAAACCTGTCATAGAGTCAAAATCTATTGTTTTTTCATTTGGTAGTTGCTCCTTCGTTATCATTTCTGGAATACATTCAGCGTAATATTTAAAAGTGCATTTTCCAATTTCACAGCTAAAATATCCTCTTGTGACTTCACAGGAACTTTTTAAAATCTTGACATCGTAATATTTCTTCTCTTTAAAATATCCTTCTAATTTTTCCTCAAAATTACCATTTTGAGATTCATACAACATACTTAAACAATTTGTCAGAATATCCATAGCATCAGGATTATCAAGTACTGACTGTTCGCACTTGAACCAAAATGTAAATTCTTTTTCAGCTTTCAATGCATAAACATTTATAGTTTCATACGCTTTTCCTAATTCTATTTTTATATCAGAAAAGCCATATTGTTCCAACATATTTAATGATTTACTTCTCAGTTCTTTTTCTTCTAATGATACTGCTGATTCTGGTTTTCTATGAAACATATCAGTTGTTTGAATAGCTATATTATCAGGCTGTTGTATGCTCCATACATTTCTAAATGATTCTATTTTTCTTTCTGAATCCACTATATTATTTTTATGTTTGTCATTTTCTAATATCTCAGTTTCCTGTTCACACTCTTTTTTGTAAATTAACTGCTCAACTTTTTCTTTATGAAGTAAAATCAAATCATTATATTGCTTTTGAATATCTTCATCCATAACAAATGTTCCATCATTAAATATTGCTTTTTCCTGAGCTTTTTGAATAAGCTGATTTACCATATAAATTTTCGCACGATAATCAAAGCTCGATTTTTGCAATTCTTTTCTTATCGTATCATTCCAACAAGCGTTAGAAAATGTAACAGCATCCTTTTTTATCTGCTTTACAGATTTACTCTTGCCATAACTTTTTTCAGAATCACTACCTGATAAATAATATTTCAATCCTTCAAATAATCCCATAGCTTTCTCATTTCAATTTAATTTATTTCAGATTATTGCTCCTGTTTCTCAGGCAATCCGTTCTTTAAGGGCTTTTAGCCCAACTTCCGCTTCTTTCTCAGAGAGTGGAACTATATCATCATCTGTTAACCCCAATTCATCCATGATGTTTTTCGTCATAGCATCTGTAAATTCTGGATACTCGTCCATAAGCTTCATACAAGTTTGGATTGCATCAACAGACATCAATGTATCAAAGCATGACTCAAACATTTCCTGTGTCATAGGAGTTACGTGTTCAAATGCTGCTGTCTGTTCATCAGTCATAGCAAATGTTACCCTGAAAAACTCATCAACTTTTTCTGGATATTGCTCTATAACTTCTTGCGGACTCAACATAATATTGCCCTCCAATCTGCTGTTTATATTCTTGGATTATATCATAATTCTACAGAATTGTATATTTCATTCCACCATTTATTAAACTTAAATTTATACAATAACGTGGAATGGAGTTGACAATATGATAGAATTTGGACAAAGACTAAAATCCCTACGAAAGCAGAAAAATCTTACACAAAAACAACTTGCTGAATTAATCGGTACGCAGAACAGTATCATATCTTTTTATGAGGTTGGAGACAGAATCCCTTCTCCAGAAGTAATCATAAAGTTGGCACGAACACTTCACGTTAGCACTGATTATCTTTTAGGACTGGAAAAGAATGAATCTGTTGATATTTCAACTTTATCAGATCATGATAAAAGTCTTGTCCGTTCTCTTATCTATTCTTTGAGTGAAAAAACAAAAAAATAGATATAAAAAGCTAGAGGAAACACTTTGATATTCTCTAGTCTTTTTATATCTATTTTAATGCAACACAAAAGAGCCACCTAACGCGGTGACTCTCTTGGTATAGGGTTCGATTACGGCTATATACTTATTGGCATATTCAAGCTTTAGGCTCTAGTCCTGATACACAGCAAACTATGACAAGACCGCTTCCCAATCCCTATACGTATAATAATATATGCACTTACTTTTGTCAATATGTATTTAAAAAATCATGGCATATATTTTACTCCATAACGGTCTTGATTTCCATCTACTCCTCTATAGCGAAAATATTTCATTTTATTAATCAGAGTCGTATCTGCATCTAATTGTCCAAATCCAGCGTGTTCTCTTGCAAAAGCATTTGGTACGAAATCTGCTACTTGCAACCCCGCATTATTTTTTTCTTTCTTTACAAAATTAATCCCTAGCAGATGTTCTTCCATAGCTTGTTTCGTAATATACATTGAACCCATTAATTTTATCTGGTAAAATTTAGATGTAATTCTTTCATTATCTATTTCACTTATATATTCATATACAATTCGTCCTTTTGCATTATGAAACGCTAAAAAATGGCAATAATTCTCTAGCATTAACTGTAACGTTATTAAATATTTATTCGTTTCATTTCTAAACTCATCTGGAGTTCCATGGGGAGTTGGTTTTTTTATATTATAATGTCTTTCCATATAATTCACATTCATACTCCCACCAACAATACTAATTTTCTGACAATCAAATACTTTTGAAAAATCCACATAAAAACTTTTTCTAAATGTTTTACTCCTAAAGCGTCCATATTCTGGATATTTTTGAATATCCAATCTTCCTCTACTTGCATCAAAAATATTCTTTTGATGTAATATAATGCTTTCAGGATTCGCATTATCACTCCAGATTTTCCTTTTTAGATCATTGACCTGATTTTCTACTAGAGAATAGTCTCTATCATTTATAATTACTCCTGCCATGCAAAAATGAGGACACCCACCATTGTTACTAGTTTGACTTTCATCTATATATAAAGTATATTGTTTTTGTCTTGTAGCCATATTCCATGCCATCTCCTAATTCATGTATTTACATTCTATTATAATATACCTTCACAATAAACGCCATAGATATTTCAAAAGAGAGTTTCTTCACTTTTCAATTTACTTTTTCGATTATTTTTTTTACTACATTTACATCCGCATACTTTTTAAGATATGGAATAATCTCATCAAAATGCTCTTTCTTAACTCCTGTGAGTTTCCTGAGATGTTTCCAGTAAAATATATCTTCCTCATTATTCTCAAGCCATTCATAAGCCCATACCAATTTTCTAGCCCATGATTCAGGATACGATTCTAAATATCTCTCTAATACAGCTCTGCATTTTGGCATATTTTCAAGTCGGTGTTGCTTTATTCCCAATATCCTACATATGAATTTCTCTGTTACTTTTTCAGGCTTTCCCATGCTATCAGCAGCACCACTATAAATATCTGCTGCAACCGCTTCTATAGCAAGAGACATTTTGCTATCGTATTCTTCCCAGTCTGGTGTAGTTCTTACCTTGATATAGTGGCTTTCCTCTTCTGTCCGTATCTGTTCTTCTGATAAATGAGGAGCAGTCAAATTTTCAGATGTCATATTCAGAAAGAATCCAATTTGACAGGTAAGAGAAAAATCGTATCTTTCCCCAGATAATAAAGTTCTCTGAATCCTTCCAATACTAGCAATCTCATTTAGCTCAATTTGTTCATAAAAATGTGTCATATCTTCAACAAACTTTGTCATGTATCTGCAATTCTCTGTTTTCATATACTCTGTATCTTTCATGGCATAATATAGGGTAGCACTAATCGGAACATCTTTTTTCAAATCAACCGGAGCATCAAAAACCTGTTCTGTGTACTCTGCAAATCTTATCTGTAAAGGATTATCCACAGGTATATATTCTTCTGAATCGGGAATAGCAATCTCAGCAGCAGAGAAATTATATATATTCATACTTTTGGCTGAAACGCTGGAGTCCTGAAGCTTACACTTATGTTTCGGACAAATCCCCATATTCCTTATTTGGTGTTTTCTGTGCCAATATGTTTCCCCATATCTCTGTCTGTCCTCACTTGTACATATAGGGCAATACTTTAAATATCGTTCTTTCTCACACCTTGGAAGGACTGCAAATAAATGGTGTGCATCACAATTCTCATAGCACAGTTTATATAAAGCATCTTTCTTCTGTTCCAATGGAATGAATCTGGCATACTGAGGGTACATGGTGTGATTTAATACTAAATCCCTTAACGGATACATTTTATCAATACATTCTCTTGCTTCAGGATTCAGATTGCCGATAAATTCTTTAATCGGTGTATCTGATTTTTTACTATATAACTCTCGTAGCACTTGTGAATTTATATATCCCGAATGGACTGCATACCGACAAAACCAACTATACACAAGCTCATCTGGATATATCTCAGGAAGGTATGTTATCATATTGCCACCTCAACAACGGTATAGACTTCTTTCAATAGTTCTACTACATCCAGATTCTCAGCTTTGGCTCTTTCTGCAATCTCAGTGATAGAATATCCTTCCTGTTTTGGCTGGCTCTGTGTCTGACTCTTTCTGACACTGGCAGCAGTCTTTTTCTTTTTGGTTGTCGGTTTATTCTGAATCACTGAAGGTTGTATATATCCATGAAGCAATGACAACCTCTGCTGGTATGCTTCATTCAGGGTATCCAGATTTAAAACCTCTTTTCCTGTGAGGATTGCTATTTCCTGTGCATCATGAATCAGAGATACCACAACCGAAATGACACCAGCAGAATGTTCATATAACCATTCTGTAATGGCAGCAGTTATCTCTGTTCGATTTTTTAAAAATTGATATTTAAAAATAATCTTGCAAAAGCTCTGGAAATATTCATCATATTTCATGATTGTATATTGCAACCCTACTGACCGCCTTGCAAGCTGCATAGCCTGTTCAAAAAACACTGTACTTTCAGGAGTACCCACCATGCAAATAGAGATACCCGAATTATTGATAAGTTGAGTCAATGCACCTATCAGGCTCTTTCCATTCTTGGAGTTGACAACATTCTGTATCTCATCCACTACCAGCATACCAATATTATTTAATGCAATAGAGCTGACCGCACCTATAAGCATATCTGTTGTAGAAGCTCTGGATTTTACTGCATGAATATAATGGTCTGTTCCCAGTTCTTCATCTACTTTTCTGAGGATTTCCAATAGCAAGCCTTTTACTGAAGAATCAAACGGACACTGTACAATCAAGCATGGGATAATCTTTGTATATGGCTTGTCCGTTTCTATAATACGATTTTCAGTAATCAGGGATATAGCTCTACTGATTGCAGATGATTTCCCGATACCAGAAGTACCAATAATCGTGAATGAATCAGAACCACCCAAAATACCACTATAAGACTGTTGCTGTATTGCCTTATAGTTCTCATACCTTTGTTTTATAGCCATCTGAGAGCCTTTCTTTTGCATGGAACGAAGCAAGGCAAGGTATAATTTACTGTAGATTTCAAGGCTCATCTGAGAAGGAATATATATCTGGTACAGGTCTGATAATGCCATCAATCTAGCTGCTTGGTTCTGCTGGCATATAGTTTCATTATATTCAGGAATAATAGATAATGCAGATATAAGCTCATTCCCTGATTTCATTTCTGGAAGTTTTGTTGTAAAGTCAATCATGCTTCAATCCCCCTAATATAATCAATATGATTCTTTGTCTGTTCCCTCTGTCTGGTATTCCTGATAGATTTTATATTGACCTTATCAGGATTATTTGCAGTAGCAACAATGATTTCTATAGACTGTGCAAGGTCAATCTGTGCCTGTATATTATCCGCTGTAGCAGCCTTTACAAGCTCTTTCTGACCTTTCTGCATTATTTCTACATCTGATAACTCCTTGCCCTTATATCGGCTTTCTATCAAGTTAAATCGAATATACGAACCATTGTCAATCAACCATACCGCTGATACATCATCTGGATTATAGGCAACTGTTACCTCTCCACCAGAAAGATATTTTTCTGTGAAATTCTCATGCTTATAACGCATCTTGTTTACTCTGAGTCCAAATCTGGAGAACTTACCTGTAGTCCTTGGAAGAAGGGTTAATACAATCTGTTCTTTATCAACTGTAATCAAATTAGCCCCTGTCTGTGTCTTTCCCCATTCCCAAATACTACTTGCAAAAGGCTGAATCTGATTCTGTATCATTCCTTCAGTATATGGAAAATTCTCTATAATCCTCTGTGAGTTATAATAAATGATGCATCGGAGAATGACCTTTTCAAAATCTGCCATAGTAAGGCAAGCATCCTTCCTGTAATCATGCGAACCTCTCTCTTGATAATCCGGCTCTATTACACCTTTCCCCTTCAGGTGTGGCTTATAGGTGTTCTGTACTAAATCAAAGAATTTCTCCACAGCTCCTTTCAGCTCAGGTCTGTATGATGGAAGATTTACCACAGTTACCCCTAATTCTGTTATCTGTTCAAAGTTCTCTGATTTATATTCAGAACCCATATCAGTTACAAAGATTGCTGGAAGTTTGTCTGCATCCCACTGTGATTTTTCAATGTTGATACCATATTGACTGCACCACTTCTGTTTATCTGAAACGATATTCAACATTAACCCTCTGAGGGAATATACACCGCCTTCCCATGACAGGGAATAACCACAACACAAAGAACTATAGGCATCTATACAAGCGGTCAATATCGGTCTGCCTACCAGATTGCCAGCTTCATTGACAAGGTAAATATCGCATATCGTTGCATCCAGCATCCCCATACCAACAGATGAAGCATATTCCTGTATGCCATCTCCTAACAATGGTCTGTTATTTTTCTGATAGTCTTTCAGTCCATCTCTGGAAATATAGTAAGTCTGCATCTTTCTTGTTTTCCTGTAGAAGTAGCGGAACTGATAAAAAGAGGGATATTCAGGCATCAGATTTCCCAGTGAATCACAATATTTTTCTTTCAGTAATAGCGTATATGCCACACTCAAACTGTTCTTGTGCTTGGTATAAAAGAATTTGTTTAAAGCCCACCTCATATTCTTCGCATCTTGAGATAAAACGCTTTCTTTCGCTCTCTGCTTTGATATAAGTATAGCTATATTCTGATAAACCAGATACAAACAGAGATAATAACGAATGGTCTGTTTACTGATTGATTTCATACTTGCGATACTGTTTATCAGTTCTTTCCGTTTCTTTTGGTCTGATACAAAAGGCAGCAGAGGGGCAATCATTGTATATCTTTCATATGCTGTCTTTCTACTTTCTGCATCCAGAGTATCAAGGTCAATCAGAAAAGTATCTGTGATTTCCTGTAAAATATCTTCAGAACATGGAAGATAATCTTTTAATGATTCTGTATCTGTCCAGACTGGCATAGTTCTCTTGATACAATCAATGATAAATACTTTGTCGGTTGTAGAGTCCAAAACTCTTACAAGCTGATTATCATACTGTAATAACTGATTATTTGTAAAAGTATTATTTTTCTGCAAAGTATTATTCTTCATCAATGACCAACCCCCAATCTGATACACCATGTTTTAACCAGTAATCTCTTGAAGCATCCAGAAGTTTTACTGTCATAGGCTTTTTGAGAAACTTTCTAAAAACACATTCCCTAACCATCAAATCTCCATCTGCTTTGACACAAACAAAATCTGAGGTATAAGCTCCTTCTGATAAACCGTCTAACAACACATTGCATCTGATTTCCTGTATGCCATTGTCATTCTGAAGAATATCTGCATAGGTGAATTGTATTGCATCGTATGTTCTGCATACTTCCTGACTCTTGCTTAAATCCTTCTTTTCACATCTTCCTTTGTAACCTTTCTTACGCATAGCAGCACCTCCTGATATTTGGCAATTCCCAAAATGGGGTAACACTTCCCAAAAACATTTTATCTTCCCAAAAATGTTCCCAAAAACAGATTAAATCTCCCAAAAACGTATTTCTGGGGATTTTTCTTCCCAAAAACATTCTTTCTGGGAAAATGGGGAATTGCTTAAAAGTATTGATTTTACTGGGTTTTCAGAGGTTTTATCTTGATTTATGAGTTTCCCAAAAACGGATAATAGCAAATACTCTATGTCATAGGGCAATCTCTTTCATTCTGTTTTGGGGCAAAGTTTTTATCCTGTATAAATTCTTTGTCCTTCAGAAATTTCCCTGTTCATTTATGTTCCAAACATAAAATAGATTGCTTCAGTGTAATACCCTTTAACTCTGTATTACATTTTCTGTTCCTCATAAAATTTGAATTTTAAGTCGCTCTTAACACCTCTAAAATCCCTTAAAATAAGGCTTTTCTCTACTTTCCAAATATCAGTAAATCGCATGAAACTGCCGCCATAGAAACAAAAAAACCTTGAAGAACCATATTTCTACAGTCCTCCAAGGTTATTCTTATGCTTGGACACGTTCACGTTTATTTACGTGAATTTAGATTTTTCACTGGCTGAAACTTTTGCCCTAAAACTGGATAAAAGCCTTTGCCCTGTGATATTTATATTAATTATGCATTCTTCTCAGCGATAGCTGCCTGTGCTGCTGCAAGACGAGCGATCGGTACACGGAATGGTGAGCAGGATA
>ERZ791842.1291-NODE-1291-length-13403-cov-4.79652_pt1 | contig 13403 bp, 15 predicted proteins | sample MGYA00509944_ERZ791842 | MGnify/ENA primary metagenome ERZ791842 (study PRJEB30046, sample SAMN00715263) | human gut metagenome | study: EMG produced TPA metagenomics assembly of the A metagenome-wide association study of gut microbiota in type 2...
TCGAAAGTATCGATTATCTCTGCCAATGCATGAGCATGCTTGTTTTGATGCGCTTTGAAGATCCGGCCAATATATATGACAGAGTGTCCAGAATATTTGGATAAAGAAAACCGATGGCTTTGACTGTTATCAGTCTACACCATCGGTTTTCTCAAGTCCAGCTAACCCTTGAACAGTAACTTAGTTTTTTGGCTCGTGCATTTTTATAAAAAATATCAGGCGTTTTCCTCCGGTCAGTTCCCCTTCATCCTTTTCCGCTCCGTCCCTCGACTTCAGCATTTCCTGCCCCAGGATCACATGCGGTTGCTTTTCCAACAGTCATGCAGACCACACTTCGGTGGAAATATTCCATTTCACCTGCACGGTTTTTCCGGGTAAGGCAGTCCGGACAGGATTTTTTTGTGCTGCTGAACAGTTCCACCTCATCAATTCCGGCCACCACATATTCACCAATGGTCCCCTCCCGGAATACACGGTTCTTTTTTAGTGTATCGATCGGCTGAACCGTATCAAACTTATTATTCCAATAGCTGCAATCAAAAGCAGCAACCAGCTATATTTAAGCCTTGTACATATAAAAATGCACAGGAACAGTAACAGGCAAGAGCCGATCACATTACAGTTAACCATCCGGTCTATTACTTTACCTGTGCATGAGTTCACTATCATATCTCAATTTGCGCTTTTTATTCTGAGTATCTGGATGAAGCAATGCATTTTCACGTATTCCGCTATCTTTCAAAGCCTTTGGATAAAAAACGCTTCCTCAGGAATTTTCAGGACGCATTGGCTTATTACAACACTATGACTCAAAAGATTCCGATAGAAACTCATGATGGAATATATACTGTTCCATATTCCCATATTATTGCCATTGAAGCTCAGGTAAGAAAGGTGATCATACATACGATAAAAATATTCCGAATTTAAAAATACCTATCTTCTGTATCTTGAAAGTATGAGGTAAAACTATAGGGGACATGTAATCTTGCTATTTTTCAGATTCGTAGTCGAGGCGATTGTTATGTGGCATTACTCATCCAGCCTTTTTCTGCCAAAACACTCTGGCAAAATGAGAACTGGTTGCATTTGTCTGCTGTATTGTACTTTATTTCTGTTCTCTCTTATAGATAAAGTATGGAACATACATTATCGTATACGAAATATTTTTTCTTACTCTTTGACTATTTTCCGAAGTATTCCATCTTCCATCTCATATACTTCATCACATAGAATCTCTATATCCTCCCGATTATGACTTGCCAGTATAATCAGCCTATTTTCATTCTTCATCTTCAGCAAAAGCTCCCGGATTTCTGCTACACCATTTTTATCAAGGCCATTCATTGGCTCATCCAAGATCAGGATTGGTGGATCTTCCATAATAGCCTGGGCAAGTGCCAGCCTCTGCCGCATACCAAGCGAGAATTTTCCAACCGGGCGTTTCAATTTCGAATCAAGTCCAACTGTGTTTAACACTGAATGCAGATATGATTTATCTGGTCTATTTCGTATCGTGTACAGAAATTCAAGGTTATGGTAAGCACTCCAGTTTCGTAAGAACCCAGGATCTTCGATAATGATACCTGCTTCTGTAAGCATGTCCTTATCTTTTCCCATTACTTTTCCATTTACAGAAACCGTTCCTTCATCACAGGACAGAAAGCCACAGATCGTCTTAAATAAAACTGTCTTCCCAGATCCATTATGTCCGACCAGCCCATATATCCGACCACTTTCACATCTGAGCGTGACATCCTTTAAGACTTTATTGTTCTTAAAATTCTTATTGACATGTGATACCTCTATGATATACTTTTTTTCATTCACAGCAGTTATTCCTCCTATATATCCTCGTTTTCCCAGTTGAACTGCATATATCTGATCTTATGCATGATAAGACCAGTCATTATAGTTATCCCGACTAACAGGAAGACTACCATATATGACAGGGACGGTAACCAGTAATAGGTATGATCTACTGTTGCGATTCTTGCTAACTCTGCCCATACGGTGGGGACAAAACGGGCCAGTTTGTAACAGATTAACGGATGCATATTTAACACCGGAAACAAGGCAATCGCCAGCGCAAGCCCTCCGGCAACCGCAATAATCTTGTTAATGTATAAGCTAAACAAAAACATCAAAACACCAACAAATGTGCAGATCAGAGTACAGAGCAGGATTTCAAGCAAGATAAGTTCAATGGGCGTATATTCTGAAAAGATATCATAATAAATGAGCACACTGCTCTGGTATTCTGAAAGAGCATTTGTAGTTGCCGCAGTTCTCAGCAGCTTTCCCCATTCATTGCTCCATTCTACTTTTGGCAGTAACACAAGGATTGTACAGGCAATCGTTATCAGCACCATTATCAGTGAACGAAAAAAAATCCCCCCTATCTGCCCCAATCCCCATTTCTGCTGTCCAACCCGGATTGCATGATACATGCCCGATATACTTGACGTTGCCAGATCAGATGTCCAGGGAAGCTGTAGCCGTAAATACATGACAAATAAAAGTGTTCCTAAAATCATTGTTATTATGGAGGATACATAGATCACGATTACTTTTGAAAGCACATATTTTTTTAAATTTCCCCGTCCAATACTGTACCGTAGATATTTATTTTCAAGATCTTCACAGAATACAGCAGCAAAAGCAGAAGCACAAAACGCATATGCAATCATCTTCCCGGACATTTCAACCGCATATATATAAGTGTCCATAACATTAAAATTTACCATGCCAATTTTCCAGAGAAAAAATGAAAGAGACTGCTACACCGGCTATCGCCAGATACAGAGGATATTTTTTAGCAATCGCCTGAAATCTGTTTTTAGGTATCTTTCCTTTTCCATTCAATCATCCCCTTGTTTATTCAGAAGAGTATATATAGCGACCACCAGAATCATAAAAATAATTGGTATCCCAGTGGCAAAGAATTTTCTGTTTTTCGCTTTTCTGTTTTGTTTGGATGTGATAATATCTCTGCTGTTCTCTAAGATTTCATTTGATTTTTCATATGGAACCGGCATATTGCGGATTGCCCGGTATATTTCCTTTTCATAATCATTCGGTGCTTCTTCTATACACCTGTTCAGTTTTTTTCTTTCTTCCACTACATAGTAGGGAATTGTTGAACCATCCATACCAACTCTCCTTTATGATGGCAAATTAATTTCTTTGCCTGTTTCTGCATTGACCAGCATTACTGTTTTGTTGCTGCCATTTTCTATTACTTCAAAATACCATATCGGTTCTTCTGCATACTTCTGATCTTCACCAGTGTAAACACGTTCATATAATTTTGCTCGTGTAACCTCATAATTTACATCGTTTAACATGTTGTCATATTTTTCCTCTACTACTGATGCAATCTCATCAAAAGGTTTCAGAGTTACCGTATTCTGTTCATTTTTAAAGTTGTAGATATAATCTATCGTTAAACTCTCCAGTCCACGAGCAGAATAAATGGCCTGTACAGGTGCATTATCTGGAGAATCATCTGACATTTGCTTTGCTACGCTCATCAATTCATGGAATACTGGAATCCCGGTATTTTCCTGATAGGCATAGATAAAATAAGCTTCATCTTCTGACGTTGGTTCGTTCGTTTTTCCTTTTTCTAATAAACCATTATTTAATTCCTGATCCCTTAGTTTTTTCATTGCATCTACACTTAACGGAATCGCCTGGAAAGAGAGATTTTCTGTGTCATATCCGAGTTCATTCATATCTTTTTTTATTTCTGAAATGTATTTGTCTTTATCAAGAGAAACGGAATCACTTGAAAACAAATCTATATAGTCCGACTGCTGAACTCCAAGATATGCATAATTTCCCGGAATTGAGGAAATGTGCGATGGTAGTTCTATGGCAGGAACTGTTTTATGCAAAGTCGGTAGTCTTTCCATGGTAACCTGAGATAAAGATACTGATCAGGATACTCATGAGATGACCGATCACTCTGTTCAAAAAAGATCTGCATAAATTTAATTTCTTAAACTGGTGTGAATGTAGAATGACGTATAGTATTTGCGATGGACACCTTCTTTCGTAAATGTTGCAATGTTTGTTTACTTTCATTGTACAACACAAACGATTTAAGGTGTCTTTTTTATTCAAAATCACGAACTTGCTCATTTATAGCTTAAAAGCGAAATCTCTGTTCATTGCATAGGAAGGAGAATTCTTGCTATATATTATGCTAAATTCCTGAAAGTATTTTCTTTGCGTTCTCCAGGTTATTTTTTCCATTTATTTTTAGATATACTTTACTGATTTCAGAAGGCTCTCCTATTTCTCTGCAGAGATCCTGTGCCTGGGAAATGGGTATGTAGATTTCGTTGCCTTCTATTACTACAGCGGCTTTACAGGGCATATATGAGGTTTGCGGTTCTCCTGCGGAATTGCCGGACAAAGTGGTAAGATCATCCGTGGCTTTGGAAGTTTCCTTCTCTTTTTCACCCAAGGAATAAAAAATATTCAGGTTTTCACCCATCTCTAAAAATTTTTCCTGTTGTTTTTTTGAAATGGTATGATTATTATAGTCTTTCATATCCTGCAGGGAACCATTTCCCAACAATAACAACGGCATCTTCCCCAGTTCATTCTGAGTTGGATTTTTTCCAAACGCATTCATATCAATTCCTAAAAAAGTCGTTGTTTCCGTATAATCTTCAATTTTGATGACAACCGGGACTTCTACGACTGGCCAGATTTCTTTTATACCTTTTATCTTCTTCGCTTTCTGCAAGAAATCTTCATCATAAGTCAGATCTCCAAGTGGGAGTAACACAGCAAATTGCCGTTTTTCTTCTTTCATGCCCGCCAACAACATCACTAATAATGTCAATATCAATGACAGCAGAAGTATGACAAATAAGGTAAAGCTGTCTGTTTTTTTTCTTTTCAATGAGAGGCCGCCTTTCTCACTTCTTCGAGAAGGATATTTTTCTTATGAAGCTTTCTGACCAGAACCAAGATTATGGAAATAAGCAGTACTGCAACAACTGCAACTATGGAATACCACCAGTTATTGGTTTTCTCCTGGTCATCTTCAACCTTTAAAGACTTTATCTGGGTTTCTTTGATTTCAGAATCAAATTTTATTTCTTCCTCATACGATTTGCCATCGGCATCCTCATACGTAAGAATTAATTGACCTGCACATTTTCCTGTTTTTCCTTTTACATATATGCGAAGACTCCCCTGGGATAAATCTCCGGCCTCTATGGTCCCTAAGAATGCAGTATCGTTTGAGCTTAATTCATCAGCTTTTAAGCTGACACTTGCATTATATATTTTGTCTCTTCCAAGATTCATTGCTTTTACCGGGATTTCTACTGTATCCATAGTGTATAAAACAGATGGAATATCTGAAGCTTCCAATTTAACACGAACAGGTTGGATGATCTGAAAAGACAGTAATTCTGTACCGGTAGTTGCCGTTGCTTTCGAATCTTCATAATCCAGAGAAAAAGTAATGACAGCCTGGCCAGGATCACAGTTTTCTGTTATAGTAATCATCTGTTCCAAAGTAATTGCTTCACCAGGAGCCAGGACTTGTACATAAAAAGAGTTTTTCTCAAATTCGATTCCTTTGTTCTCTGTAGAAAGGGAAATTTTTAAACCAAATACATTTTGACTGCAGCTTTTATTTCGAAATGTCAGCGACATTTCTGTTGTAGAACCAGCCTCCAATCGTCCACCTGAAAGATTGCTGTCTTCTAATAATACCTGCGGTTTATGTAATATTTTTTCACTTGATGAGTCTGATGTTGAATTACCTCCTCCCCCACCGCCCGAATACCCTCCGTTGTCTATAACCGGATCTGTTATCTGCGGGGCGTCACCGTCCTCCGGATTATCACTGTCTATTACAACATGAAAAGGATTCGATTTAGAACCATCACCAAAGTCATCTCCTGATGTAAAAATATCCGGATCCGGATTTTCTTTATCGGTATCAGCTTTATCAGGAGTCTTTTCATCCTCTGCCGGAGGTTCGGTACTCGTAGAATCATCCTCTTTTTCATCAAGGGTTAACGAGTTGTCATTCTCATAAGATACGGACGGATCTGAGTCCGTAAATCCTTCTTCAGCAGATGTAATCTCCGTGTTTTGAGGCTCTGTGGCAAAAACGGTAGCTGGAAGAAATATTATTGTCGTACACAATACTAATGCCGTTTTTACAAATAAATTTCTCATTATCAGGCAGTCCTTTCTCTTAAGATTCCTCCATCCATTTCATATACGTGGTCACATAAGATTCTGATGTCCTCTTCATTATGGCTTGCCAGCAAAATGGTTTTTCCTGCTGCTTTTAAATCCAGCAGCAGTTCTCTTATTTCTTCCACGCCATGTTTATCCAGTCCATTAAACGGCTCATCCAGGATCAAAAACAGAGGATCTTCCATAATGGCCTGTGCAATACCAAGGCGTTGACGCATTCCAAGGGAATATTTTCCGACTGGTTTCTTCATGTCCGGATCCAATCCTACCCTTTTTAAGACTATGCGGATATCGGCCTTCGAGATCCGGCCATTCATGTCTGCCAGGATCTCCAGATTTTTAAAGCCCGTATATTGTGTAAGAAAACCGGGAGTCTCGATAATAACTCCAAGACTTTCAGGAAAATCCACATCATGGCCTATTTTTTTTCCAAATACAAAAATAGTGCCCGTAGTTACAGGGAGAAACCCACAGATGCATTTCATAAGAACGGTCTTTCCGGAACCGTTATTTCCAACAATCCCATAGACGTTCCCTGTTTTCAAGGAAAGATTTACTTCCTGTAACACGATGTCTTCACCGAAACGTTTGGTCACGTGTTCTATTTTTACGCAGGTGTTCTGCATCATTCCACTTACTCTTTGCGGATCACAGGCCAGATTAAATGTCCCTTCAGATTTCTTCCAATCTTCCATATAAAACACCTCCCAGAATTCCCAGCATTACTAATAAAAACAACAGTAGAAATAGCCAAACTCCTATTTTGTCCGGTCCCCAATTTTTATCAGCCAGTATCCATTCTACTGGATAAAACCATATCTGATTTTTAAAATAGCGGTCATGAAGAATAATTCCGAAATAGAAGCTTACAAAAGGGATTCCATATACCATGTAAGCAGAATCCCATAAAATCCCGCAGCTTCCACCGAAAGTACTTATGATACTTCCGATAAGTCCTGTCCGGAATGCCTTCATGAGCAAGTCCAGAAGTGCTTCTTTCTGAATAGCACCCTGTATCTCCAGCGGATAGAACACAATAAAATTGATAAAAAGTACCGTTAGTATAGATAACGTCCAGACCATAAAACCAGATACCATAATGGAAAAAACTTTACCTTCGATATACTGTCTGCGAGTCGTTCTGGGAAGTATCTCCTTTAAAAATCCACTTTTATATTCTTGCAGAATGGAATCACTCCATGGCAATACGGCTGCTACCGGAATGGCAAAAGATACTGCCTGACTTTTTAAGGAACCTTCCAGTATACTGATAAAAGTACCACATGTCAGTGCTTTTTTTAAGCTGGGATAAGTCTGTCCAATGGCTATGGAAATGCAGGCTATCAGCCATGCTGCCAGAAAATTCTTATTAAAAAACATACGTTTTGTTTCACCCCACATAGGTTTTCCCCCTTCCGATCATGTCTTTTCTCCAAGAAATTCAAAGGTATATTTTTTCATCCGGTTAATTGCAAAAACTGCAAGAAGAACTAAAATACCCAGAAAAAACATATAGGAATGCGGGATTTTCGGGAGCAATGGATCATAACCCAAGTTATGTTTTCCGTATACTGCCTGGTTCAGAGGACTGATCCAGCAGATTAATACATTTACCTGATACATTTCGTATTTTTCTTTATGTAAAATTGCAGCCAGTACTTTCGGGTCCAATAAAAAACCAAAAACACTGTAAAGAAGGCCAAAAATCATCCCCTTAGTCTTCCCTTTATAGAGATTTCCTACAAGGATTACAAAGCTTAAGGTCAGCGAATAACAAAACAGAAGGAAGAAAACCTGCAGCATACAGCCATAGGGTGAGATACTTTCCATGACCCTTACTGTAGAAGGGACCTGCAGGTTTTTTCCTAACTCTGAATAACCAAGCATAGCCGCAGTTTCGCTCCACAGGTTACCTGGATAACTCTTTTTCATACACAGCACGGCCGTAAACAACAGCATCAAAACCGTATATAAAACAGTTACAAGAATAACATAAATGAATTGACCTAAAAGCCATTTCCTCTTGGTTGTCCGGGTCAGCTGGTACGGAGTAATAGGTGTCATCTTCGGCAGGTCAGAAAACATAAGAAGCAAGAGCAGCGAACTGGACAGTACTGCTATCCCATCCCCAAATGTCCAGATAAATGGTTCAATGGCCTGTACCGGTGTATCGTAGGTCTCCATTACAACCATGATTCTGCCTGTAAGCAGGAAACTAAGTACAAATTCTAACAGAAATATAAAAATAACTTTTGGATTGCGTAAAAATCCGAAGAAATTGTACCTTACAATTCCAAATACCTGTCTCATGTCAGTAACCCAGATTCCGGTCTATGATACTGCCATCCACGGCATTAATGGTAAGGAAGCTTTCATTCGGATCTTTACTGGTATTTGATTCTGTTTCTCCGTTATATTCACTTTCTGAAGTCATGCTGCCGAAAAAATCCCAGACGGGGATCATAATACCTGTGTGTGCGTCAGTAGACGGCTCATATATTCTGGCATAACCAAGAACAATCCGATCAATATTATAGACTCTGGAATTTTCATATTGCATATTATCAGCGTTTGTTACCACCATCATTTTTTCATAAATTTTCATAATCTCGCTGAATGAAAGAAGATTTAAATTCTCTGTCTTTATGTTACCAATTGTGTAGGGATTTGAATAAGTCATGCTTTCTATGCCATCTTTATCGACATAGAAACAGAGACTTTCATAAGACCATGTTTCCATCGTGCTGTCCATATCTTCCAATGCCCCACCGTCTGCAATTGTCTGAGTTACCGGCACACCATTTATGGTACGTGCATAATCAATTCTATATCCATTTCCAAAATTACCTGAACTATTATCGCCTTCAAAACTTTTGCACACCGCGTAATTCCAGTTAGAAAACTGTAAATCTGTGATGCCCATTTTTTCAACTTTTTCCTTTACAAGTTTTTTTGCTTCATCCAGGGACAGCCCGATAGATTCTTCTGTGGGTTTTTCTTCCTCTTCAGAATATCCGTAATCACACCACATTGCATCCTCCGGTATTTTTTCCCCGCCCTTGTTTGCTGCTTTCTTGATCTTGACTGACAAGGTATCGGAGCCATCGGAAGATATCATATAGTAGTATTGTGAATCGTCTGGCATTTGTGCAATACAACTGAAATAATTTCCGGCAACAGGTTTTGCCTCTGTCAGGGTTTTCTTTTCCGGAGCAGTTTCGTATTCCTGTTCCCATGTCTCAATATCTTCATAGATATCATAGACATAATTCCCATCATCGTCTGTTCCATAGTTATACGGATCCAGGTTTCCGTTTGCAACGTCTTCTTTTAGTTCATCCAGAGTTTTTTTAATTTCATCCTTTGTCTTCACATAATAACTATCCATGGTATAAAGTTTTGCCTCTGAGAAGAATGCGTTTGTAATACGGTCGAGAAGCCCCTGGGTAACTTCTGCCGCAGTGACAGAAATAGCAGATATCTTTTCCACTTCCGGAATTTCTACGCTTGCATCTGTATTTACCACGAGCTTGGCACTGTCATCTTCCACATGGCTTTTATAATTTTGAGGAGCATCAATGAGATTCCTGATGGTTGTCTTTGACTCTGAACCGTCATCGTTCTTGCTTTCAGATGCTTCTCCTTTAGAACCGCTAACATCATCCGCTTCCGTATAAGCATCTACAGCCTTGCTCCCCTTTGGCTTTACCAAAGAAGAATCCGGGGTCTGTGCGCATCCTGTAAACATTCCAATACAAAGCACTATTCCTGCAAACTTTTTTATGTTTTTTCTCATTTCTGGTAATATCTCCTTTCTAAGGTTGTTATAAGTATATCATCGAGCATTACACCAAATCTTTCGCGATTTGTAACTGATATGTAAATGTTAGTGTGATTACCAGAAAACAGAGACGGTAGTTCCTTTTCCCGGATTGCTTTCAATCTTCAGTTGGAAATCGTGCAGTTCTATAATTTTCTGACATAAAGAAAGACCGAGTCCTACACTTCCTTTTGCCCTGGAACGAGATTTGTCTACCATATAAAATGGTTCCGTCACCATTTCCAGATCCTCTTTCGGTATTCCCTTTCCAAAATCCTGAACCATCAGATGGTCTGGGGTTGCCTCAAGCACAATTTTAGATTCTTTCCTGGAAGCTTTGACTGCATTATCAACTAGATTTGTCACTACACTTATCATTAAGTCCTGATCAAACTTCTTTACCAATTCTTTTGGTTCACAAAATACATCAAGAGAGATGTTTTTTTCTTGAAGCCTGCAATCAATAAGTTCTTTTACTTCTTTCAGGAAATTATCCACCTGTATTTCAGCTGGATTGAATGAGTCTTCCGAAGCTTCGTAAAGTCCGGTTAATTCCAGCATTTTCATAGAAAGTCTTGAAAGCCTGCGACATTCATTTTCAATATAAATCAGAGCCTTCTCCTGCCTTTCCGGGGTTAGGCGCACAGTAAGCAATGTATCTGCATAGCCTATGATTGCAGTCATTGGGGTCTTCAGCTCATGAGCCAGACTTCCAATAAGCTGTTTTTGTGTCCGGTTTATGTTAGAAAGACTTTCAATTTGTTCTTTTATTTTACCTGTCATAAAATTAAAGGTTGCACCTACCTGCGCAAGTTCTGTATTTCCCTCTGACGGTACTTTAAAATCATAAATACCTTCAGAAACAAGAAGCGTAGCTTCTCTTAGGCTTGTAAGCGGTGCTGTGATTTTTCGAAGGCTCAAATAAAGGATAATTCCCATCACCACGATCAAAGATAAAGTAAATCCACCCGTCTGAAAAAACAGCAGATGACTTTTTTCTATTACATCTGTTATATCTTTATAAGTAACAATCTGATATCCCATATTTACATTGCCATAGTAAAATAACAAAAGTGTCCTTCCATTTATCTGACTGATCATAGGGCCATGACCATCACTGTTGCTGCCATGATCCACCATGTTTGCCTTATTTGCACATAATTCTCTTAACTTTTTTACATCGAATTCATAAACAGTTCCATTATAGGTCATTTTTCCATCAAGATATAAAACCGCGCTATCATGAAAAACCTGCCGAAAAGCATAAGTAACTATTTGGGGGCGCATTTCGTTGTCGGCATTCTGTTTCTGATTGTCAGAAAGGCTTGTTTTATTTTCAAACTGTAAGATATTTGTTCTGAATATACTGCTTTCATAACTGTTGATATTCTGTATACTCTGATTTTTCCAACAATAAGTGGTATAGAGAAAGATCCCTGACGATGCCAACAGAATAATACATGTAGTCTGAAAAAAGATCTTTATTAAGAGTTTCATAAATCCACCTCAAGTCTGTAACCGATTCTGGGAATTGTTTTAATCTTATCCTGCCAGCCAAGTTTTTTCCTGATACGACCCACATGTGCATCCACAGTTCTTGTTTCTCCGCAGAACTCTTCATTCCACAGTTCCTGCAGAATCTGATTCCTGGTCAGTGCTTTATTCGGGTTTTTGGCGAACACCATGAGACAGTTATATTCCATTGGCTTTAAATAGATTTCCATGCCCATTTTTGTAACAGTACGACTAGCAGTATCAATGATGACATCACCAATTTGAATCTGTTCTTGTACAGTGCCATTACGTTCCAGTACTTTTTCAAGACGAACCATCACTTCCAGCATTTCAAATGGTTTTACAATATAATCTTCCGCACCGTCTTTTAATCCCTTTATCTTGCTCGCGATATCTCCCTTTGCAGTAAGAAATATTACGGGAATTTCATATTGCTTCAATTTCGGTAACAGGCTATAGCCGTCTCTTCCGGGAAGCATGATATCTACAAGTGCACACTGAAACGCATGATCTTGAATAATTGCTTCATATGCCTCATTTCCATCCAGATATCCTACTGTTTCATACCCTGCAATCTCCAGATTCATACATAGCAGGTCATTGATTGACATTTCGTCTTCTATCACAAGAATTCTTGCCTTCATAATTATTACCTCACATGTTTTTATAAATATCTTTTCACAGGTTAATTATACATTAAATTCTGTATTGCAGTTGTAACTGATTTGTAACAGCAAAAAAGGAAACCAAGACCATTCTGTGAGAATAGTTTTGATTTCCTGTATAAATCGTTATTTTCTAATCGTTTATAACGCTGGTGAGAACATTTATTATTATTTTTACTCCATTCCAGAATCATTCGAAAGAGAGACAATGCAAATACAAAAATTATTAAGAACACCAGAATTTTCATACGTAGCGTGATTCCTTTCATTTACCTTTATCAGATCGTATCATTCAAATCACATCCACTGATGATGCGATTCCATAAGTTCTCCCGCTTGTCCATTCTTTTGGTAAAATAGGGAAGTCTTTCCTCTTCCAGCTCTTCCAGACGAAGCACATTTCCATTCAGATAATTGTCAATCCGGTATCCTGTACTTTTAAGTCTTGTAATCACGCCACCGATTTTTATATCCAGGATCTCATAACCAAATGGCTTTGCATCGTTCATCCAGATTTTTTCTCTTGGTGATTTCATATCTGTCAGATTGAAGATGATTTCAGGAATAACATTCTGACTGATATCTTTTAACGCTGCTCTGTCCGATCTGTCATATGCTGATTTTATACACATACCCAAATCGGCTTTATCAGCTAATTAATCTTTTTAACAGATCATCCCCCTGTCAATGTTCTATTTTATTCGTTTGTAAATAATCGGCTCATCATAACCAAATGTTCTTTTCCCATTTACTTCCATGGACTCTGACACTTCCAATTGATTTTCAGTGAACTTTTTTTTCATGAAGAGAAAATTTCAATACGGGAGAAAACATACTTACACTTCCGCCTTCCCATGTATCACCTGATTTTCTGAAAAATGCAGGATTAAATTTTGCAGAACACTTTAGCTGATCATAGTCAGCACCTTTGAAGGTTTTGTAAGTAAAATTCTTTTTATCATATCCTTCCGGTATCTCATAAGAAATAAGTTTTATTGAATCGCTTTCTTCCATAAAAAGAAATAAATGTGAAGAAGGACGGGTAGTTCCCTGTACAGAATAATAACTCTCGATCGAGTAGGAGGCAGCTTTCGCCGCCGACCTCTCACACCACCGGACATGCGGTTCCGCATCCGGCGGTTCAGTTAACTTAACATCTTGTTTGA
>ERZ791842.1301-NODE-1301-length-13233-cov-2.92138_pt1 | contig 13233 bp, 7 predicted proteins | sample MGYA00509944_ERZ791842 | MGnify/ENA primary metagenome ERZ791842 (study PRJEB30046, sample SAMN00715263) | human gut metagenome | study: EMG produced TPA metagenomics assembly of the A metagenome-wide association study of gut microbiota in type 2...
GCTGCAACTAATTCTGCTTTGTTCATGTTAAAAATTCCTCCTCTGGATTTTCACTTTATGATATATGAGGTTTTTTCTTTTCCAAAATACCTACATCCATATTTATACTTGTTTTCTATGTCTTTGTCAAGAAATTTTCCCATTTTGGGGCATTTTTAGGCATTTTCCATATGTTATAACATTTTTCCGATCATTGCATGGACAGCTTCGGATAATGCCTTGGATTTTGCATCTGCATCCTCTAAAGACGTTCCCTTTACACCGAGATAGAATTTTACTTTCGGCTCTGTTCCGGAAGGTCTTACACATACCCATGCATCATCCTCCAGCTCATAATATAAAACATTGGAAGCCGGAAGACCGGTCGGTTTTACAGCGCCTGTTGCAGTATCTGTAATGGTGTTCTTCTTATAATCACGCACTGCCGTTACTTTGTAACCGCCAATCTCTGCCGGAGCATTCTCTCTCAGCGTATTCATGATCTCCTGGATCTTGGCAAGTCCCTCGATACCTTTTAAAGTGATAGCAGTCACATCATCTTTGTAGTATCCGTAACGCTCATACATTGCAAGCATAGCATCCCAGAGTGTCATGTTTTTGGTCTTATAGTAAGCTGCTGCCTCGCACAGTGTCATGGAAGCATCGACCGCATCTTTATCTCTTGCATAAGTTCCGGTCAGACAGCCATAGCTTTCCTCCATACCAAAGAGGTAGGTTCCTTTTCCGGTGTTTTCAAACTCAAGAATCTTCTGTCCGATGAATTTAAATCCTGTTAAAACTTCTACAAGCTGGATTCCATAATATTTTGCAATTGCATCTGCCATATTGGTGGAAACGATTGAGCGGATAAATGCTCCATCTTCCGGCAGTCCGTACAGGGCTTTTCTCTGACCGATCACATAATCGCCGATCAGGCATCCGGACATGTTACCTGTCAGGCTGTGGTACTCCCCGGTCTTGGAATCTTTTACATAAACGCCAAGTCTGTCTGCATCCGGGTCTGTTGCAAGGATGAGATCAGCATCCACTTTTTTGCCTAAAGCAAGTCCTAATTCAAATGCTTCTGCTGCCTCCGGGTTTGGATAACTTACGGTTGGGAAATCTCCATCCGGGAGTTCCTGCTCCGGAACGACATATACATTTTTGAATCCAAGTTCTTTTAACACACGGCGCACCGGGATATTTCCGGTTCCGTGAAGTGGAGAGTACACGATTTTTAACTCTCCTGCCACTTTGTCAATACAATCCTGATGAAGGATCAGTTTTTTCAGTTCTTCTATGTATGGATCATCGATATCTGCTCCGATCACCTGATAAAGACCTGCTGCAACTGCGGCAGCTTTGTCCATCGTCTTAACGGCTGCATAATCCGTTACTTTCTTCACCTCTGCCATAATTCCGGTATCGTGAGGCGGAGTGATCTGTGCGCCATCCTCCCAATATACCTTGTATCCATTATATTCCGGTGGGTTATGGCTGGCTGTGATATTGATTCCTGCGGTGCATCCTAATCTGCGGACTGCATAGGAAAGTTCCGGTGTCGGACGAAGCGACTCGAACACATACGCCTTAATTCCGTTTGCAGCAAGGCATAAAGCCGCAACATCTGCAAATTCCGGCGACATATGTCTGGAATCATATGCAATTGCTACCCCTTTCTCCTGTGCATGCACATTGTTGATATAATTTGCAAGTCCCTGTGTTGCCTTGCGGACTGTATAGACATTCATACGGTTTGTTCCGGCACCGATCACGCCGCGGAGACCTGCCGTACCAAACTCAAGATCCATATAAAAACGGTCTTCGATCTCTTTTTCATTCCCCTCGATCGCTTTTAATTCTGCTTTTGTTGCATCGTCGAAGTATGGATTATTTAACCATTCTTCATACATTTCTTTGTATCCCATAATTATTTCCTCCCTATATTGATCTCGTTTATAGTTTAGCTTTGTCAGCCGCTATTTTCAAGTTATTTTTTTGTAACTATTCAGAGCCAGGGCAGTTTTCAAAAATTTGCGAATCATGCTTGCATGAATGAGCATAATTTTGAAAATTTCTTTGGCGAAGTAACCACAATGAGCAAATAACAAGCATGCTTGTTATTCAAGGAAAGCTCTGAGAGAACGATTTTGCGAATGAGGTTCTGAATAGTTACATCTTCTTACTTATTCAACGACGTGATGAGATCAGAAAGTGTGGACAGATAATCAGATGTCACATCTTTGTCCGTGGACTTGTCTGACGTCTCCGAATCTTTTTCTGTACTCTTTGTCTCCTCCTCACTGTCTTTTGTCTCTGTCTCAGCAGTTTCGGTCTCCTCCACAGACTCTGTGCCCTCTGTCATGTCATTGTCTGACGTAGTACCGTCTCCGGTAAGAGAGATATCGATATTCGCTGCCGCAGAGTTAACAAAAAGCTTTTTATCAAAATCGTCGTATCCCTCTGCCTCCGCATGCAATGTGTGCACGCCATAGGTCAGTACCACAGGTGCGCTGTAATCCACAGTATCCCCATCAATGGAAAGCGTTGCTCCCTCCACATCAATATAAAATATGATACTTCCAGTCTTAGGACCCTCACCTTTTAATTCATCCAGATCAAGCGTGCAGTTCTCCCCTCTTGCGATCTCCACCTCTGTGCTGCCGCCATATCCTTCATTTGCAACGGTAACCGTATAAGTTCCCTCCGGGATCTCCAGCTTCATATTGTGTGTGATCTGTGCAAAAATCTTACTTCCCACCTGAATAAAACTTCCCTCAAATACGGATGTATTCTTTAACTCCAGAGTTCCCTGTCCGGTAGTGACGGATACGGATAATATTTTTGTTCCGATTCCAACGACACGGATCTCATCTTTTTCGTTCAGGTCGGACAGACGGATTTTTTCTCCATTCGATTCCACGAACAAATCTGCGTCATACGAATACTTGGAATCCGCAATTTTGAAAATCCCACGCTCTGTATCTACCGAATATTTTGTGATATCCGAATATTCCCAGACTTCATCCGCGATCTGTGCCTGCAAGAGCCGTCCTTCGCCATCTTTTTTTCCAATATGGATCACCCTGCCCGGCTCAAAATCCATCGTTGTTGCACTGTTTCCGTATTTATCCAGAAAGTCTGTAGACAATGAATAAACATACAGATACTGCTTTCCTGATGCAAGCTGCTTTAAATTCAACTGTTCATTGGTCATGTCATTGCCAATGATCAGATAGAGATCGGTTCCGATCGATGTCTCCGCCCCTGCACCCTCTGCTTCCTCAGTATCTGCCGCTGTCTCTTTCGCCGGATTATAATACTGTGCAGTCGAGACCGGTCTTGTCTGCTGTCCACATCCCGCTAATAAAATCATACTTAAAATAATGCTATAATACATGTATCTTAATTCTCTCAACGTATCACCTCTTATGTAAATTGCGAAACTCATCAAAGCGTAAATAGAATTGTGAAAAAAAAGTTTCGCTGTTACCTAATTATATCCTATTTTCTACTTTCCCTGCAAGCGTCTGCAAAAAATGCTCCCTCGCCCCCTCCTGTGTGATCACCTTGCTGAGTTTTTCGGTGTTTCTGCCGGAAAGCCAGGCTTTGTGGGACTGGCTATAATGATTTGCAATTTTCCAGAATTTCTCGGGATACGCAAGGTAAAAATACAAATATGAAAATTCCTGCGGCTTTAGTTTCCGCACAGAATCATATGCCCCGATCAACTCCATTCCAAGCGACGTGTTCCAATTATTTTTTTCCATCATCTTCCGCACAAAATTTGAGAGGTCACTCACCCGGATCTGATAGGAAAAATTAAGGAAATTGACGATTGCCACGCCCTCTCTCGAAAAAATGACATTGTGCTGGTTATAATCCCCATGGCAGAAGCCAGTCAACTCCTCACGAATCTCCATATTTTGCAACTGCTCTGTGACAGCCTGTGCCTTTTCAAAAAAACCTGCAAACTGGCGCATGAACATTTCTTCAAACTCATTTTTCTGTTTTCTGCCACGGATATAATTGCGCACCTGCCGCAATTCACGGTTATGTTTTTCATAAAGCAAAAGCAGGGCGTTAGGATTCATTTTTACAAACTCAGGCACCTCGTCCGGATACTGTTCAGTTGCATTATGTAAACCAGCGAGCAGTCTTACCGCATACACCATGTCCTCCCTGCTCTTCGTATCGCACTCGGCTCCACGGAAAACTGACAATAACAGATAATTCTGTTCCTCTTCGTCCCTGGCAAAAATTTCCCCTTCTTTTGTATAAAAGATCTGCTCTGCCACAATATTCTGCTCTTTCAGGAAATCAAGCATTCCAGCCAGAAATTCTGCACGCTCCACAGAGCCCCTATACTCCTTCAGTGCGCGCATTCCGAGATCTGTTTCACACAAAAAACAGTCTCTTCCCTTCGAAATAGACTTTACCTCCATCTCATATTGTTCTGCTATCTGTTCCGGCCTGATATACATGAAAATCCCCTCCATACGATGAATCTGCGATAAGAGAGCAAAATGCTCTCCTGCCGTGTCAATTCATCATATGTGAGGGGATGCGATATTATGAACCTGTTCCATTAATTTTTCTTTCGTGTTGTCCTCCGGGTGTTCCAGCACATACTCCAAAAGCTGTTTCAGCGTCTCGCCGATCGCCTTTCCCGGCTGCATTCCATCTGCGATCAGATCCGTTCCCGTAACCGCAAGTTCCTTTATGGAAAGGCACTGCCGCTTCGCCATGATCTGCTCATATATTTCTTCGTATTCCTTTAAATACTCTGCTTTTTCCTCCCGCCTGTATGCACTCTGTGCCAGCATGTCCGCTCTTTTTACTGCAAAAAGCAGCGGATACTGATCCACACCGTTCCGGTAGATTGCTCTGCGGACCGTCCGCTCCTGCAAAGGCGGATTATCGTCGTGGCATAAGATCAGTCTGCATACCCGGTCGGTTGTATCATTGTCAAACTTCAGCCGCCGCAAAATCTTCCTTGCCACAAGACTTCCTTCCTGTGGGTGTCCATAAAAGTGATCCACGCCATGTTCGTCCGTGGTTCTGCACATCGGTTTTGCCACATCATGTAACAGCATTGTAATACGCGCCACTTTATCCGGCTGTATCTCCATCAGGGCATGCAGCGTGTGCTCCCCCACAGAATAGCAGTGATGCGGATTATTCTGCGGTGTTTTCATCATCTCGTCAAATTCCGGCAGAAAAACTGCGGTAAGTCCTGTCTCATAGGCCGTGCGCAGCAGTTCCGGATGTCCGGACGTGAGAAGTTTTACCATTTCGATCTGAATACGTTCTGCACTCACTTTTGCAATGTTTGGTGCCAGGGAAACAATCGCCTCTCTTGTCTCATCTTCAATAGAGAAGCCAAGTTGCGCTCCAAACCGCACTGCACGCAGCATACGAAGCGCGTCCTCCGTAAAACGCTCCACAGCAGCTCCCACGCACCGGATCACACCGCGCTCTAAATCTCCCACACCATCAAACGCATCGACCAGCCCATCCTTATCATTGTAAGCCATAGCATTGATCGTAAAATCGCGGCGCTTCAGATCTTCTAACAGATTGGAAGTAAACTGTACCTCCTTAGGATGCCTTGCATCCTCATATTCCCCGTCTATACGGTATGTGGTCACCTCGAATCCCTCATGTTCAAGCATCACGGTAACCGTTCCATGCTGGATCCCAGTATCTATGGTATGTCGGAATAACTCTTTTACCTGTTCCGGTTTTGCTGATGTCGTGATGTCCCAGTCCATAGGAATCCGTCCTAACATCGTATCACGGACGCACCCACCTACAGCATAGGCCTCAAAGCCATGCTGTGTCAGTGTGTCAATAATATAAGTTACTTTCTCAGGTAAAACGATTTTCATATACGATAGGTTCCTTTTGTCGTTGTTTTGATCGAATATAACAGATCATCCGCCCTCTTGATCATCTCTGTCATATCATTTTCCGTACAGATATGGTCTCCGGCTGCAATACCGATGGAGCAGGAGATCTGATGCTGTTTATCGATTGAGAATGACTGTCCGAGTTTTTCACTGATCTCCGCCGAAAATCCGTCTGCCTCATCAATAATCTGATAGATACGCTCTGCCTTTTCTTTGAAAATATCCCTGTCATCTGTATAAAGGAAGATCAGGAACTCATCCCCGCCATAACGGCACACAAAACCATCTTTTCCACAGACTTCCGTAAAAATATCAGCCATTTTGATCAGAACGAAATCGCCCACATCATGTCCGTACGTATCATTATAGTGTTTGAAATTGTCCAGGTCAATAAACATCACTCCCAGCTTTGGTTTTCTTTTTTCCCCTGCGATCTCTTTCAGAAGTGCGTCTAATTTGCGGTAGAACCCTTCACGGTTATAGCACCCTGTCAGCTGGTCTGTAACTGCCGACATATACAGTTTTGTATTCATCTCATAAATCTTGTCATAGGCATCAAGCCTGTTCAATGCGTAACGCACCTCACGGAACAGAAGCTGATAAAAGTTCAGATCGTCCTCATCAAGCATATAACGGTTCACCGAGGAATGCCAGTTATCCTTCATCAGCACATAGGTGATGACAATATTCTCGATTTTTGCGTTGTTAAAAAATGGGATCGCCACCATAGAACACACATCTTCATCACCAAAAATCGATGTGATATCCTGATGTTCAGAATAATTGCTGCTGATCTTGGAGATCACAAATCCGCCCGCATTTTTCCGCATGGATTTTTCCATGATCTTCATGATCTCCGGCGTCATCTCTTTCTCTGTGTCATTGTAAAGTACCTGCGGCACCCTCTCGCTATAGCGGATATAGACTGCCCGGTCGACGTCAAAATGATTTAAAAATGTCTTCATGACCATATTGAGCATCTCTTTTGCAGTGATACCATTTACATCGATCAGTTTCTGCCAGATAGAAATAAAGTCGAGCTGTTCTTTCTTACTCTTATATGCCCGCTCCACGCTCTCCTGCTTTAACAGATCCTCGATTTCCCTGGTTGATAATTCCTCACAGTCGTCATCTACCGGTGGCAGAAGATCTTTCATATCCTCCGCGTACTCATGGAACATGATACGATGTGTCTCTTCATACTGTTTTAAAATAAACTCTTCCTGCTCATAAAGGATCTCTTTTCCTGCATTCCTGAAGCATTCCATCCTGTTCCTTCGGAACAGCACATAACAGAAAAACTGGTTTCCCTCTGCTCTCTTTAAATAAATATCTGCCTGCTCATATAATTTTAGCGCCTCCTCGTTGTCTCCGTCATGCTGTGCTAATAATGCCTTGGAAAACGTATAGAGGAACATATCATCATCTGCCTTTGCGTAGTCATGCACAGTGGCGAGGTTGTTTTCTGTCTTTTCCTTCTCGAAAATATAATTCAAAAACTGGCGGCAGCTATACAGATACCGCTCACAGTTAAAACGGTTTCCCTGTAAAATGGAAACCAGAGCAAACAATCCATACAGTTTGGACAGGTTGCAGACACGCAGACTGTTCAGATGCAGCTTTTCGATCGCTTTCATACACTGTGTCAGGTATTCCTGCGCCTTGTCATACTGCCCCAGCATAACGCAGTTCAATGACATATTATAATGTACTTCTGCAATATCCTCCGGCTTTCTCAGTTTACATAATATCTTAATTGCCTTGTTGTAATAGCTCTGGGCTCTCTCATTTTCTCCCATTGCACATAAATTATACGCAATACCGGAATAGATCCTTCCGCCCTCCACGCTGTCAACATCTTTCATCGCCTCATAGGTACGGATCGAATATAACAGGGAAACTTCGTACTCGCCATTTGTGGATGCTATCATGATATTTTTCCGATATGCAATGCTGATAAGCTGCTCATTGCCAATCTCTTTTGCAAGCGCAACGCCCTTGGAAAAATAAATCAGAAATGCTTCCGACCGGTACGCTTTTGCCACGATCTCCGGTTTATTGTCGTATGCATAAATATAAATATGCGCCAGATGATTTTTGTAATGGTACGCATTCAGCTTCTCGATCAGTTTATCGCTGATCTCAATATCCTGGGCACAGAAGAAAATATTGCACCAGCCGGACATCTGGTTCTGCGCTTTTAAAAGTTCTGCACGGAACACTAAAAAATCATCCCCCAGCGCTTCTCCGCACTCCTTTGCCTTCTGTACATAAATCATGGCTTCCTCTAACTTTCCAAGATACATGTAAGAAGTTGCCATCCAGAAATTATAATAAAATGCTCCCTCTTTCTCCTGATCCTGCAGTTTTTCCAGATCTTCGCAGGATTCCAGAGCCTTCGCAATATCTCTTTGCAACACCGACACCATAATCTGTAACAGCAAAAGCTGATAATGCTTTTTCTCAGAAATCGTAAAGTTATCAAACTTGATCCGGCGCTCAATCTTGCTCAGATGATGGTCTGCCTGGTCAAAATCCAGAAAGTATACCAGATTATTCAGTTTCCGATAGCCATCGTCACTCTCATAATCAGAGTAATAGTCCATGACATCCGGTTCCATGTTCCTGCCTGCATTTCCGATATGGTACACCATGTTCCGGTCATCCATACTCTCACAGATTGCATCCCACTCTTCATGTGCAAATTCCGGAATCGACTGCACATCATTGACTCCCAAGACAATGCCGATATTTTTATTCTTTGTCTGAAGCAGTCTGTTGGTAAGCTGCATGGTACTTTTCGAAGCCAGCTGAAAGCGGTTCAACACAATGACGATTGGACAGATCTCCGATAATTTCTGAAGCATGGTCACGATCGAACTGTGCATGCGCTCCTGCTCATACTCTACCTCATCGATCAGAATCTGTTCCGTTCTCTCGCAAAATCCCTTTTCAAAATAACTTTCAAACACAGGTCTCTGAAGCTTGTAGACATCACATTCTTCCATAAACTCTTCCAATGTGCCGCTGCAATACTTATGAAACATCTGCCGTATCAGTCCCAGATATGGTTCATAAGCCTCTGCGATCTTGTTATAAGAAAACTCATGACAGGTAAAAAAGATATCTGTCTGGTCCTTATAATGATTGACACTCTCTAAATCCCATATAGAAAAATCATTGCTATACCGCACAAGGATACTGTTATGTTCTACATTTCCGATTCCACTTACAACCTGTTCAATAACCCCGTTATAATACTTATCTATCATACGATTCCCTTTTGCTCCCAAAACACGCTTGCTGTTTTGTCACATTCTATATCAATATCCCATATCCGTTAAACAATAAAACGTTCCACATTTTTCTGCAGTTTTTCAGCAGAACGATAGGTTGTCTCTGCCTTCTGTTTAATTGCCTCTGCCTCCTGCACAACGTTTCCTACTTTTTCAGCAATATCCGTTGTTCCGGTAGCTCCCTCCGTCGCAGTCTTGCTGACATCGGAGATAGCATCCATCACTCCGTTAATGGATGCGAGCAGCTGCTCCGATGACGCTGAGAAATCTGTTACAAGGGAATCTACATTGGCAGCATCACTATTATAGGAATTTGCCATTTCTGCAAATCCTCCAAGACTCTCCACAACATCATTTCCGACAAACTCCAGCAGCCTCTCTGCATCATTTGCAAGGTTCTCAACGGCTGCGGTCACATTGACAGTTACTTCCTGAATATGGGCAACTGCTGCTTTGGACTGCTCTGCCAATACACGGATTTCATCCGCAACAACCGCAAATCCTTTTCCTGCCTCTCCCGCCCTTGCAGCCTCAATGGATGCATTTAAAGCCAGAAGGTTCGTCTGTCCGGTAATATCCATGATTGATTTGGCAAGAACATTGATCTGATCCACAACCTTAATATCTTCGAGTGCTTTGGTCAGGCTCTCATTAATCTCCTCATGAATCGATCTGGTACGTCTGTCATTTTCGTCTGTATCTTTTTTGATTTTCACAGCACGTTCCCTGATCTCATCTGCCTCGTTAGCGCCATCCTGAGATCTCTCTGCAATACTCTTCGCAGCGCTCTCAATCTCATGTGACATTGCATTTATCTCTTCCGAAGATGCCGCTGTCTCCTCCATACCTGCCGCAAGCTCCTCCGTTGTCGCAGATACATTTTCAATCTGATCATCTAACGCCTGAAGACTCGTATCAATCTCCTGCACCATGCCGGTGATCTCTAATGCTTCTGATTTCACCTCTCCAATCAGTTCCTTCATCTCAGAGCGCATTTTCTCAAGCGAATCTGCCAGTTGTCCAAAATCATCTTTTCTCTTTAACAGATCCTGTTCAAATTCTTTTGAAAAATCCCCCTGCGCTATCTCTTCAATGTGGGCAAGGCTCTTTTTCAATGGTTTCACAATGCTGACTGTGATCAGTGTCAGAACTGAAATTAAAATTACTTCCATGACAACAGCGATTCCGATGATCGCCATTCTGCTGTTGGATTCATAGGAAGAAAATTCATTTTTGACATCCAATACATCATCATCAATATCGTCCGTGTAATTTCCGGTTCCAAGTACCCAGCCAAATGGCTCAAATGCCTTGCTGTAAGCACGTTTTGGAGAAGACTCCGTCTCCCCCTCTCTCGGGAATACATAATCCGTAAAACCGCCGTCTTCCTGCTTTCCTGCGTTGATGATTGCCTGCATATACGCAAATCCATTGGTGTCCACTGCATCCATACGATTTGTTCCCTCTGTGTCATTGCCGAGAAGGACTACGTTTGTCCCATCATAGGTATCTACCCAGAAATATCCATTATTGCCGTAACGCAGATCACGAATCTGGTCTGCTGCAAGTTTTTCTGCCTCGTCTAAGGTATATTCACCTTTTTCATACCGATTGTAAATGCTCTGGCAAAGAGATATTACATTATCTACCTGTGCCTTGATCTGTTCATCATACGAGGAACGCATATCATTCTCGATAATGTCTAACGCATTATTTCCAAGTCCTGACAGGCTTGTGTTGGAAATGACGGCGCATAGTGCCAGTGCGATCAGTGCAATCACCATTACAATGACTAATTTTGTTCTCACCTTAATATTGTTCATACCCATACCTCCCACTACATCTTTTTTATTTTATGAACCCAATTTTAAATCCTATTTGTATTTTAGCACATTATGCTTATTTTACCACTCTATTTTCGACATTTTTCGTGATTTTATTCTATTTTTCGTTACTGTTCACTCATACTTCGTTCCAGTAACGATTCGCTGACTCATTTCAGTTTTTGCTTCACAAAAGGAGTCTGCTCACTCCTGAATCACCTTCTTACGCAGCAAAACAGCAAGTGTTTTACTGCTGAGTGAACAGTAACTATTTTTATAGCAAAAACGCAGAAGTTATTTGTAACTCCTGCGTTTCTGTCTCAGATGAGAAATGGATTCCTGATTTCGAACTCCATTTTTTTATGTGTCTTTGGATGTTTAAATCCGATTTTATAAGAGCAGAGTAAAAGACCGTTTCCACTCCGTGTCATTGTCTCTTTAAAATTATACTTCGCATCCCCAACGATCGGGATTCCTGCATTTGCTAACTGTACCCGGATCTGATGATGCCTTCCGGTGTCTAACTGGATCCGGAGAATGGCGTTCGTTTTATTCTGTGCGGTCACTTCATAGTCCAGCCTTGCTGACTTTGCGCCCTCCGTACTTTTAGATACCACTTTTGAAGTGTTTGTTTTTCCATCCCGGAGCAGGTAATCTTCCAATGTACCTTTTTTCTGTTCCGGCACACCGTCTGTCACCGCATAATAAAATTTATCTGCCATTTTTGTCTGCACCTGGCGGCTTAAATCCGCCGCAGCTTCTTTTGTTTTGGCAAAAACCATCACTCCGCGCACCGGCTGATCCAGCCTGTGTACCACCCCGATATACGGCTGTTCTCCCTTTCCTGCCCGGTAATTTTTCAGAAGGCTTTCCATGTCCGCCTGTCCTAACCGTTTTGTCTGCGCCGCAACCCCCGCCGGTTTTTCGCAGACAATAACCTCCTCATCCTCATATAAAATATTTATGTTCATGTCTGATGGTCTCCTTTGTTATTTATGTGACATTCCCCTTGCTATTTTTATCTGCTTTGGTTCATTGTAGCATGATTCTTTTGTTTAGGCTACTGTTGCGGAGATATGAATGAATGCTTTTATTCATTTTTTTAGTACTCATAATATTTAAAATTTTACTATTTTCTCCATTGCATTACCTGATATTTGTATGATACAATATCCCAAAGCATATTTTACAAAATCTTTGTGGCTTAAGAGTCATCTGTAATCTAGAAAGCTTTCGGTCAACCGACAATGACCGTGGCAGTTCATTTCGTATCTATGCTTTTACTACCCATTAACCAATTTAAAAGCAGGAGACGGATGAAAACTATTTTTACAATGCTCTATTCTCCTGCCGGAGGCACGATGCATTTATGTGCATCTGCCGTCCACCGTGATAAGGAGGAAAGCCTATGGCAATGCGACCACAAGATCGTTACAAATCAACTACAGCAGGAGCAGTTTCTGCAAATCGCAACTACAAAGATACTGTTTTCCGGATGTTATTTTCAGACAAAAAGAATCTGCTCTCACTTTACAATGCAGTAAACAGCAGAGACTATACGAATCCGGATGATTTAGAGATTGTCACATTAGAAAATGCAATTTATATGGGAATGAAAAACGATCTGGCATTTATTATCGATACCAATTTGTATCTGTATGAACATCAGTCAACTTATAACCCAAATATGCCTCTTCGTGATTTATTTTATATCAGCAATGAATACCAGAAGCTGTTGGATAAAAAATCTTTATACTCATCCAGCCTGCAAAAGATACCTGCCCCAAATTTCATTGAGTTGTATAATGGAACTGACACTCTTTCCGATTTCTCTGAACACAGGCTTTCTTCTGCATTTGAGAATCTGTCTGGTGAACCAAAACTTGAACTTATTGTGACAGTCTTAAATATTAATGAAGGGCATAATGCTCTTCTCATGGAACATTGCCAGACATTAAAAGAATATTCACAATATGTTGCAAAAGTTCGAAATTATGCAGCCGGCATGCCTCTGGATCAGGCCGTAGAATACGCTGTAGATGAATGTATCAAAGAAAATATTCTTGCGGATTTTCTTCGAAAGAACCGCGCGGAGGTTATCAGTATGAGTATATTTGAATATGACAAGGAAGAAGAAGAAAAGAAACTTCGGAAAGCGGAGTATGAGGCTGGTATTCAAAAGGGTGTCCTTAATACTGCACGTCATCTATTGGAGCTTAATCT
>ERZ791842.1302-NODE-1302-length-13224-cov-2.71091_pt1 | contig 13224 bp, 9 predicted proteins | sample MGYA00509944_ERZ791842 | MGnify/ENA primary metagenome ERZ791842 (study PRJEB30046, sample SAMN00715263) | human gut metagenome | study: EMG produced TPA metagenomics assembly of the A metagenome-wide association study of gut microbiota in type 2...
CGAATATTGTAGATAAAGCTTACCACAGATTACTGACTTCAGACAATGTGTCAAAGTTCCGGCCGGAGATTATAGAGCGGCTGGAAGCAAATGGGCATAGTTCACGTTATATCACAAAGACGTCGGAAGAGTTGGCAGCGATCCTGGAGATACCGGTCGGGCAGGCAGAAGAACTGGTATATCAGACATTGCATGAGATTGTGGAAGCGTTCCGGAATATGGATGATATTCTGGCAGAGATCAACCGGAAAAACACACAATACCAGAGAGCAGCAGTAAACCGTGCAAAGTTTTTGCTGGCAGGAACGGAAGATGTCAGAGGACAGATGAAAGAGATTCTCTTATATATTGGAGAGCAGATGGAACAGAGCCAGCTGGATCTGAATGGAATCTATAAGATCGAGTATCTGGATAATCTGGTGAGACTGTTCGGGAGCAGTTTTATTGATGAGAAATCATTTTACAGTCCGATCGAGGGAAAGAAAGAGTTTCATCCTCAGGAGCTGATAGAAGCTATGCCGGATGTGGAATTGAGGCAGGAAAAGCTCCGGAAGATGACCGAAAAGATGCAGCGCATTTTAAGTCCGGAACGGATAGAGCGGTTTGTAGAAGAACAATTAGGAGACAGGGCAAAAATCTATGCGTCTGAGCTTCCGATGGAAACAATGGATGATTTTATCAGGCTGATCTATGCCAGACTGTATGGCTCCAGAAAAAAGATGCGATATCGGATTGAAAAGGCAGAAGGTGCGAATAAAATCAGTGGAGAGTTTGATTTCCCGGATTTTGCGATCATAAAACGCTGACAGCGCATAGCAGAGGGAGAGCAGAATGGATTTATTAAATGGCATGCTGCAGAAGGATCAGGATGAATTCCGCAGAATATGTAATAAACTGATTAATGTATGTTTTATATGCAGACAGAATCAGGCAACAAGAAGTGACTTCTATTTTATACAAAAGTACAAAGAAAAGTTTGAAGAATTACTTGGAGTACTCGGCTACAGATTAGAAATGAATGAGGAATACGGCGTTGTGCAGCTTACCAACGCCCTGAATACAAACCGGCAGAATTTAAAATTATATGAGTCCGTTATTTTACTCATATTGCGTATTCTGTTTGACGAGAAGAAAAGAGAATTGTCTGTGAGCGATGAAGTCATCGTGAATCTGGGCGATATTCAGGACAAGTTTTTAAGCCTGAAGATCCGTGACAAAATGATCGATAAGACGACGATGGGAAATGCACTCCGTCTGTTCCGGAGATATCAGCTGATTGAGCTGCTGGATTCGGATCTGAAAAATGAGGAGTCCAGAGTTTTGATCTATAATTCCATCCTGATGGCAGTGAGGGTAGAGGATATCAAGAGTGTATACGACAAAGTGGACAGTTATAGGAAAGGAAAATTAAAAGATGAAGAAACTGACCAGACTGAAGCTGATTAATTGGCATCGCTTCTCGGATGTCACGATAGATTTTGGGGACTCAACTCTGATTTCCGGCGAAAATGGAGCTGGAAAATCCACACTTTTAGATGCGATCCAATTTGTTGTGACCTGCTCTACAAATCATTTTAATAAGGCTGCACATGAGAACGGCAAGAGAAAGCTGACCGGTTATATCCGGTGTAAGACCGGACGTGAAAATCATCCTTATGAGAGAACCGGAGAGATCAGTGCGCATGTCGCATTGGAATTTTATGAGGAGAGCAAGGAAAAGTATTTTGTCATCGGAGCAGTGATCGATTCGGCAACTGAAGGGCAGGAGACAGTCGTGCGTTATCTCATGGACAATGTGATATTAGAGGATGAGATGTTTAAGATCGGAAACAGACCACGGACCATCACAGAATTCAGGTCGTTTAACAATAAAAACATCAAATTATTTGCAAAGACGAACGCAGAAGGCAAAAAAATGATCAAACAGCGTTTTGGAAGAATCGAGGATAAGTTCTTTCAGCTGATCCCAAAGGCGCTGGCGTTTAAACCGATTGATGATATCAAGGACTTTGTCTATTCCTATGTGCTGGATGAAAAAGAAGTCAATATTGACAATCTGCGCGAAAATGTAAGAAGCTATCAGGAGCTGGAAAAAACGCTGGAGGGTGTGAAAAACAGAATTGAAAAACTGTCAGAGATCGAATGCCACCACAAAGCAGTGGTGGATTGTATACAATCTGACCGGATGTATGAATATTTTATGGCACAGTCGGATCTGGATCTGACCAAAGAACAGATCGGCGTTCTGCAGGATGAGATCCGGCGCGAAAGTTACCGTCTGGAACAGCTGAATGCAAAGTGCAGCAGCATGAAAAAGGAACTGGAGAATAAGGAGGAAGTCCGCACACTGCTTTTAGCGGAACTGAACGCCAACTCAGATTTCCAGACGTTGGAAAAGCAGAAAAAATATTTGAAAGAATTACAGGAAAAAGAAGAAATACAATATCAGGAAAAGAAAAGACTGTTAGAGAGCGGAAAAAAAGCAGGACAGAAAGTAAAAAGACTGCTTGAAATACCGGATGTGGATGAATGCATGAAGCAGTATGATGAGCTGCTGCACCGGCTGAAGGATACGGAGGACGTTGTTAGTGCGCAGGAACTGATTGACCGGGCGATCGCTTACAAGAAGCATATGAGTACAAAACTGCAGAGGAAAAATTTAGAGATCCAAAGCCGGCTGAATGAGATCGCAGCAGACCTGCAGGAGACAGAGCAGCGGATCAGTAATCTGAAACAGCACCGGTTTTCCTATCCGCCGGCAGTCGAACTTTTGATGTCGCGTGTGGAGCAGGAATTGCTTAAGATCGGAAGGACGGCAAAGCCGAGGATTTTGTGTGAAATGTTAGAGATCACGGATGAGACATGGAGAAACGCAGTGGAGGGCTATCTGAATACACAGCGTTTTTATCTGTTGGTGGAACCGGAAAATTTTGACATTGCCCTTGGTATTTACGAAAAACTGAGAAGAGAAAAGAAAGCATACGGTGTGGGACTGATCAATTCCGGCAAACTCGAGGAATATGATATTGCTCCGGCAGGAAGTCTTGCAACAGTTGTGGAGTCGAAGAGTATTTATGCGAAGCGGTATGTGAATATGGTTCTTGGCAAGGTACATATGTGTAAGAGAGTGGATGAATTAAAACAGTATCCGGTTTCTATCACACCAAATTGCATGCGCTATCAGAATCATGTCGCATCTGCGATCAGACCGGAAATCTATACAACTCCATTTATCGGCAAGAATGCATTCAAAGTCCAGTATGAGCAGGCACTGCAGAAAAAGGAGGATTTAAACCGGCAGAAAATAGAATGCAAAGACCGTATGACACATATGGAAGTGACGCTGCAATGGCTCGAGTGGGATGATGATACAGATGTGAAGTATAGGATTACAATTGTATCAGAACTGAAAAGGACAGGACTTGAGATTGAAAAATGTGAGACGGAGATCCGGAATCTGCAGCAGAATACGACCATGATCGAAAAGCAGATCCGTGCGGATGAAATGCGGAAAGAGTGTGAGGAACTGAAAAGCCACATTTCAAAAAGTGACAGGGAAAGCGGAGCCTGCGAACTGAAAATAAGCAGTGCAAAAGACAGGCTTGTGGAGTGCGAGGATGAGTGCATACACAAGAATGAACTGATCACAGACATTGCCCAGAAAGCAGAAAACGAGATCGTGCTCTGGAAGAAAGAATACGAAAAACAGACCGGTGATAAGACATTAGAGCAGTTCCGGCAGAATTTTGACCGGAGACGTAAGGCGAATAATACAACAAAAGAGAATGCGGATAAGAAAATGACAAGTGCGATGTACGATTACAAAACGGCATTTGATTTTGGTGCAGCAGCTACGTTAGAAGCATATCCGGAGTATGCGGCAGTCCAGGAGAGACTGGTGAACTCCGAACTTCTGAATTATGAAGAAAAAGTAAGAAAAGCAAAATTATCGGCAGAGGAAGAATTCCGGGAACAGTTTTTATCCAAGCTTCAGGAAAATATGAAGCAGGCACAGGGAGAGTTTAAAGAACTCAATAAGGCATTGAAAGATATCACCTTCAGCAATGAAAGATATGAATTTTTATATTTGCCGAGCAAAAGCTATGGAAAATATTACGATATGATCATGGACGATTTCAATGTAGTGCAGGGAGAGTCCATTTTCAGCGGTCTGTTTCATGAGAATCATAAGGAAGTCATTGATGAACTATTTTCAAAGCTCGCACTGGATCAGGACAATGGGATCAAGGCATTAGATGAATTTACGGATTACCGCACCTATATGGATTATGATATTAAGATCACACATGAGGATGGCAGCTATTCTCTTTACTCTAAGGTTTGTGAAGAAAAGAGCGGAGGCGAGACACAGACCCCGTTCTATGTGACGGTAGCCGCATCTTTTGTCCAATTGTACAATAATAATATCGGCGGAGAGGCGATCGGGCTGGTGATGTTTGATGAGGCATTTAACAATATGGATGATGAGAGGATCGGGGCAGTTCTTGAGTTTATGAACAGGCTGCCGCTTCAGATCGTGATCGCAGCGCCGCCGGATAAAATCCAGTATATCGGTCCGAAAATGCAGGAGACATTATTAGTACTGACAGACGATAAAGTAAGCTTCGTGGAGGAGTATCGTTATGCATCCGGTCGAAAATAAGATATTGAATTATCTTCTGGACAAATACGAAAACAGTAAGCTTTCCAGAGGAGAAAACCAGAGAGCGATCCATATTGCATTTCCGTTCAATAAGAAGACGATGCCAAAGTATTTCGATGAGAGCTCGCTTGACATAGAAACCATTCACGCAGCCGCAGAACAGATGGAGCGTGAGGGACTGGTCGCGATCGCATGGAAAAATCAGAAGCCCGGATATATTATCGAGAAGCTTGTACTCTGTGAGGATCATGTGGAAGAGGCATATGAGAAGCTTGGCAGGAAGCCGAAGAGGGAAGCCGAGGCACGTACAAAACAGATTTTGGAGCAGTTTTATCAGAAAACGCAGGGTGAGATAACAAGAAGCTTTTTGTCCCACATGATAATGCGGCTGGAAAGAGAACAGTCAGTAAAAGAATATCTCGATATCATGGATCACAGGAAAACAGAACAACTGATCGACACCTTAGATAAAGTAGAGCAGAATAGGAAAGAATGTTATATCAGGGAATTTTCCATAGAACATTTTCATGACAGCAAAGTATTCGAGACACTGATTCCAAAAATCTGTAAAATATTCCGGGAGGAAAATGAAGAACTGACAGGATTTGAAAATGAAGAAATTCTTGCGGAGTATCAGATTTATAAAACACCGGGCTATGTGTATATGAAGGGAAACGTACAGATTTACAGCGCCGGAAAGCAGGCTGCAGATATCAGTGCTTTCCCGGAAGGAATCGCTGTTGCGGTGGGGAGTGAGGAGGATGTACCGGATATCTGTCCGGATCAGACGATTGATAAAGTATTCACAATTGAAAATCTGACTTCTTTTTACCGTTTTAAACAGGAACACAGTCTGGTGATCTATCTTGGCGGTTATCATAACCACAGCAGACGAAATCTGCTGATGCAAATTTATCAGAAATTGCCGGATGCACAATATTATCATTTTGGAGATCTGGATGCAGGCGGATTTTATATTTTAGAACATTTGAAAAGAAAAACAGGGATTCCTTTTCAAATGTTTCAAATGGACATTGAAACATTGAAAAAGTATGAGGATTATGCGAAACCATTGACAGAGAATGACAAAAAGCGGTTGATGCAGTTAGAAAAAATGGAACTGCCGGATGAAGAGAGAAAACTCATCACTTATATGTTACAAAAAGGAATAAAGCTGGAACAGGAATGTATTTCCGAATCCCAGTAAGGAGCATAGATCATGTGGAAACTAAAATAGATTTTTGATGGAGAATACGGCTGCGAAGAGCGGCAGCCGGGAGAAAAAGAAAAATGTCTTGTGATTCTCGCAAATGAAGAGGGAGAAGAAAAGACATTTGAGGCGAATGAGGACTGGATTGCGGCAATCGAAAAGCTGTCAGCAAATCCGCTCATGAAAATAATTATCAGTAAGCCGATGGCGAAAGACTGCCAGTACAAAAAGATCGTGGTGGAGAAGAAAGGCGATGGCTATCAGGCGGCAAAGTATACAGAGAAACAGGTGTTTCACGATAATTTTGGCGCAGACGATCTGCAGGGCTTTTTGATGGAAGTCATACATGATACATTCCTGCAGGTAAATGCATGGGATGAGAAAAAAGAATACAGTCTTCTGATCTCAAAGAAAGGTGCGGTGACACTCAGGGCGAAAGCTTCAAAAGAAGCACCAGACACAGTCACAGAGCATAACCGGAAGAAAAATTACATTTTGGATGAGGGACAGGTGATCCCGCCGCTGGTGGATATGGGTATTTTTACCGGAGAGGGAAAAGTGGTAAAGTCCATGTATGATAAGTTCCGCCAGATCAACCGTTTTATCGAGATGATCGATGATGCGATCCGGGAATATAAAGGTGAGGAAATACACATCATTGATTTCGGATGCGGAAAGTCTTACCTGACTTTTATCATGTATTATTATTTTACAGAGATCCGGCACATGAAAGTACAGATGCTTGGACTCGACCTGAAAAAAGATGTCATCGAAAAATGCAACCGGGCGGCGGAAAAATATGGCTATGACAATCTGCGCTTTGAGCTTGGTGACATCAATGGATTTCAGACGCCGTTTGACGTGGATATGGTCGTGACGCTCCATGCCTGTGATACTGCGACTGATTTTGCACTCTACAATGCAATCACATGGAATGCAAAAATGATTTTTTCCGTACCATGCTGTCAGCATGAGGTGAATAAGCAGATCCAGAGTGAGGATTATTCCCTGCTCACAAGATATGGCATTATCAAAGAGCGTTTTTCAGCGCTGACAACAGATGCGATCCGGGCGAATCTTTTGGAGTGCTGCGGATACAAAACCCAACTGCTGGAATTTATTGACTTTGCACACACACCGAAAAATATTTTGATCCGTGCGGTCCTCCGCCCGGTCTTACCGTCCTCTGCGAAGAAAAAATATTTGGCGGAAGTGGAAAACATGTGCAGGGAATTTCACTTGGAGCCAACCCTGTATACATTATTGCGGAACGATTGCAAAGTATGATAGTATAAATGGAGCAAAAAAACACAAAGGAGCGCAGGTATGGAAGACATTTTAGCAGCATTTCCGGATAGAGAAACATTTGACCGTTACTGGGAGGAAAATTATGTCCCGGTAACTTATGAGGATGTAAAAGAGGCATTTGAGGATTTCGTAACCTCCGCAGGCGGACACATCTTTTTGTCCGATTACGAGGAGGGTGGATGCATTTCCAAAGAGGATTTTAAGGACAATCTTTCCCAGGAGGCGCAGTTTGCCTTTCAGGATGGTCTGACAGAAGTATTTTATGACAAAAACCCGGATTTATATGAGACAGCCTTTGCTATTTTTGAGGAGGCACAGATGTCTGGAAATCAGGATGTAAATGTGGCAGTTACGTTTCATGAAACATTTAACCGCCTGTATGCAGAGTTTTTAGATCGTTTATTTGAAGAGAAAGGCAGTATATGGCAACGTTAGGAATTCCACAGAATACCATAGAGGTTTTACAGAAATATAATTTTAATTTTCAGAAGAAGTTTGGACAGAACTTTCTGATCGATACGCATGTGCTTGAGAAGATTATTGAGGAGTCCGGAATCACAAAGGATGATTTTGTTTTGGAGATCGGACCTGGAATCGGCACAATGACGCAGTATCTCTGCGAGAATGCAAGAGAAGTGGCGGCAGTGGAGATTGATAAAAATCTGATCCCGATTCTGGCAGACACACTCAGCGCATACGACAATGTGGAAGTCATCAATGATGATATTTTAAAAGTAGATATTAATAAGCTGGCAGAGGAAAAAAACGGAGGAAAGCCGATCAAAGTTGTGGCAAATCTTCCATATTATATTACGACACCAATCATTATGGGATTATTTGAAAGCCATGTGCCGATCGACAGTATTACGATCATGGTGCAGAAAGAAGTGGCAGACCGTATGCAGGTTGGACCTGGAACCAAAGACTACGGCGCGCTCTCCCTTGCAGTGCAGTATTATGCAAAACCGGAGATTGTTGCGATCGTTCCACCGAACTGTTTTATGCCTCGCCCGAATGTCGGAAGCGCAGTGATCCGTCTCACAAGACATAAAGAAGTGCCGGTGCAGGTGAATGACGAAAAATTAATGTTTAAGATCATCCGTGCATCCTTCAATCAGCGCAGAAAGACACTTGCCAATGGCTTGAATAATGCGCCGGACATTCATCTTTCCAAAAAAGTGATTCAGGAAAGCATTGAGGAACTTGGCGTTCCGGTCACCATCCGTGGCGAAGCACTGACGCTTCAGCAGTTCGCACAGCTCAGCAACATCATCGGCAGCAAAATATAATAGAAGTCTGGAGTTCCTGTGGAAAGTTTATGACTGACCTCAAAGATTCTGTTGTCTGATCATAACGAAAAAATACACCAATACGAATATGGCAGGAGTAAATACAGCTATCAGCATTGTTTATAACCAGTCAAAAATTAAGCTGTTCAGATAATTTTTGACTGGACAACTGCTGATATTGCTGTATTAACTCCTGCACGATTCTTTCGCAATGAGTTTGTCCCGGGCGCACATTGGGCGTGAAGTGTCCAGCTCTGAATGAACATAAATAATCAGAAAGTCCAAACATGACATCAGACAAATCAACAAGCCGAGCATTTTCATTCGAAAGCACCTGCCATATTCGTATCGGTGTATCATAACTTTTTGCAGACAACAGAATCCCTGAGGTCAGTCATAAACTTTCCACAGGAATTCCAGATAAAATTTGATTCATAAAAGCTGACTCCGTCTCATATACTTGTATATGGGATGGAGATTTTTTATGCACAGAAAAAACTTGGCAAAAAGAATAAACACGATGCTGACCATACTTCTGCTCTTGCTGCTCATACCACTTTTTCTCACCATTTTTTGCCAGAAAATGCAGCTGGAAGAATTGCTGGGAAATGTAAACCGGACAGCGGAAACAGAGGAGGATGCGGACATGCTTTTTTGCATTGTCGCAAAGGAGATAAGCGCAGATGCACCGGAGGAATGTATCAAAGCCCAGTGTGTGATCGCCCGCACAAACCTTAAGGCAGCAGAGGAGATGGGGACAGAACTTCCGGGGAGTATGACAATGGGCGAATTACAGGAGCTGTGGGGCGACTATTTTTCCGAGGCGGAAGGAAAGATAAGGGAGGCGATACAGGAGACAGACGGAGAGACGCTGCAGTATCGGAACCATTACATATATGCGGCATACCATGCAGTGAGTGCAGGAAATACAAGAAATATGGAAGAATTATATCCGGATTCGGATATGCCATATCTTTCAGGTGTGGCATGTTATGAGGATGCACAGGCGCCGGATTATCTTTCGGTGTTGTATCTGGATCAGGAGATCACGATCGAAGAGAAGGATAGCGCCGGGTATGTCACAAAGGCACAGATGAATGGGAAATCCTACACAGGAGAGGAATTGCGCGGGGAACTTGGGTTGAAATCCGCGAATTTTACGGTGACAGAACTGGAGCCGGGCAAGATCCGGATTGTAACGAAGGGGCATGGACACGGATTTGGGCTGAGCCAGTATACAGCACAGAAAATGGCTGAAAAAGGGGAGGATTACAGAAAAATTTTACAGTATTTTTTTCCCGGCACAGAGCTGGAAAATGTGGAATGAAAAACGATTCCAATTACTGTGAATAAACCGTCTGAATGTGGCAACACTATTGTTAATAGCAGGAAATGTATTCTGCTAAATAAACAATGGACGGTGAAAAATATGAGAAAGAATCACGGGTGGGCAGCCTTCTGGCAGAAAAAACAGTATATCATCGCAGGCACGCTGGTAATCCTTGCAGCAGTCGGCATGACTGTTTTATATAGCAGAGGACAGGAACAGGAGAGAAAGCAGTTAGAACAGGAAATTGCAGCAGAAATGGACACGGAGAACCAGGATGTGGCAATGGAGGAAGAGACAGAAGCAGATCAGGTTGCTTCTATTTTAAAACCGCAGACACAGAGCACAGAGACAGCAGAGGTAGAAAAGGAGAGTGAGGAAGCTGACAGTGGACAGGAAGAGGTAGCACCGACAGGAAACACTTCCCAGGCACTCCATTTCGCTGCGGAAGATGGCATCTTATGGCCAATGGAAGGAAATGTGATCTTAGATTACAGCATGGACTCGACGGTGTATTTTGCGACGTTAGACCAGTACAAATACAATCCGGCAGTCATTATTGCCGGAGATGTCAACAGCAAAGTTTATGCGGTAGCAAAAGGAAAAATCCAGAGTATTGAGACAAATGAAGTGACAGGATGTACCGTGACAGAGGATTTGGGAGATGGGTATCTCGCAGTTTACGGACAGCTTAAGGAACCGGAGTTTGCAGTGGGAGACTATGTGGAGGCAGGTCATGTGATCGGTTATGTGACGGAACCGACAAAATATTATTCGGTTGAGGGCAGTAACCTGTATTTTGAACTTCGAAAAGATGGGGTACCGGTCGATCCGATCGAATTTTTTGAATAGCAAAAATTTCCTTTTTCTTGAACACACGGAATTTCTGGATTATAATAAATTTTATTGAAATACCGAAAACAGGCAGAAAGGTAGAGACTGCATGGGAGTTCATGGATCAAATGACGTGGTAAACGCATGGAAACAGGAAGTTTTGAACAGCAGAGGAAAGGACGCAGAGCATACACTCAAATGCTGTCTTGATATAGAACGGTATGCAAAGGAGCATAAAGATGCGGCACTTCTTGGTTTTGCATATTTTTACAGTGGGGAAACTTACTATCTGCTGAATGATGTGGAGCACATGTTCCACAACATTGCGCAGGCAATCCATCTGTTAGGACAGACCGGACAGTGGGAGCTGATCGCAAGGTCTTACAACCTGATGGCAATCTCTTCTGTCAACAAGGGAAATGTGTCTGCAGCGATGGATTACTATCTGACAGGATTGAATTACTGTCGTAAATATGGGATTACTAAGATGGAGATCAGCATCATGCAGAATCTTGGTAATCTGTACATGGAAAATGGTGTGTATCACGAGGCACAAAGTTATTTCGAAAAGGCTCATTCATATTGCAAAAGTAATCCGGATGTAAAAGAAAATTATGTCGGACTGATGGCCAGTTACGTGAATCTGGCACGCTGCTATATGCTGCAGGGGATGTTAGATAAGACACATGTTTATATAGAAAAACTGGATGCGGAATGTGCGTCTTATTATGAGGATATTGACATTTTATATGTGGACTGCCTGAAGGCAAGATATTATCATCTGACCCACAATTATGTGAGACGCGATGCACAGATCCAGGAGATTGTAGAAATAATCAATAAAAATGTGCAGATCATGGAGGTGTTTGACGACCTTTGTGATTTTTGCGGGCTGATGCTGGAGATCGGCCGGGATGATGTGTTGTGGATGATCGTTGAGAAGCTGGATCGGATCGTGAAGAATTCAGGTGTGATCAATCTGCAGCGCAGAGTCATTTCCATTAAGATCAAAGGCTACCGCAAGAATCAGGACAATGCAGGTTATCTGCAGGCGGCTGGCCTGTATTATGAGCTTTCCGAGATCATGGAGCGCGAGAACAAAGATATGATCGTCAACATGCTTTATGTCAGAAGTTCTCTCGAACGTGCAAATGAGAGCCGCAGGGAGATGGAAGCAGTCAATGTGAAGCTGCTGAAACAGTCGGAGACAGATCAGATGACCGGACTGGCAAACCGTTACCGCCTGAATGCTTATTCGGAAAAAGTATTAGATTACTGTTATGAGCACCGACTTCCACTTGCAATGGAGATTTTAGATATTGACTTTTTCAAGCAGTATAATGACAATTATGGACATCAGCAGGGCGACGAGTGCATTATTGCAATTGCAGATGAGCTGAAAAAGATGGAAGATGGGCAGACATTCTGCGCGAGATATGGCGGAGATGAATTTATTATCATTTATGCGGGTATAAGTGCGGAGGAAGTGTATGCGAAGGCAGGCGCGCTGCGGCAGAATATTATGAATCTCAAACTGGAGCATTTATATTCCAATGCATTGCCGATCGTGACGATCTCCCAGGGAATTTCGTATGGAATTCCGGAGAACGGAAACAGGAGCTGGGATTTTCTACATACTGCAGATATGCTGTTATATCAGGTAAAGAAGAAAAGCAGAAATGATATCTGTATTGCGGATATCCGCGGACAGGAGTTGGATTTACCCTCAAAACAGGAAAAAGTGGAACCTTAGAGGAAAATTGGCATAAGTTATAATGAGCAATCCGCAATCGAACTATTGCTACGGCAGCTTTTTTTAGAGGTGACGGCGCATATCACATTTTTACAGGGGAAAAACAGAAATACATGTGGAGTGTACGACGACTGGATTTTGCTTGGATATGGATGAAAAACAGGGAGTATTCGATTGCTTTTCATATTAACCCAGCTTTCTTTTTCATGGAAGCCGGGGTACATAGATCGTGCCGGATGTGATACGGGTATTCTGACAAAATAGTTGACAAAATGGCGACAATATGCTAACGTATACGACTGCGCATTCGCACGAAAGGAAAATATATGGAAACAGTAAGATTTGATGAATTAGATTTATATCCACAGGTACTCCGTGCTATCAAAGAGATGGGATTTGAAGAGGCGACTCCGATCCAGAGTCAGGCGATCCCGGTTGTGATGTCAGGAGTCGATGTGATCGGACAGGCACAGACAGGAACCGGAAAGACAGCATCTTTTGGTATCCCGGTGCTTCACAAAGTAGACCCAAATAATAAAAAGACACAGGTGATCATCCTTTCACCAACCAGAGAGCTTGCGATCCAGGTGTCGGAAGAAATCCGTAAATTAAGCAAATATATGCATGGTGTGAAAATCCTTCCGGTATACGGCGGACAGGATATCAACCGTCAGATCAAGGCATTAAAAGGCGGTGCACAGATCATTATCGGTACACCGGGACGTGTCATGGATCATCTCCGCAGAAAAACAATCCGCTGCGAGGCAGTCAATACGATTGTTTTAGACGAGGCGGACGAGATGCTGAACATGGGATTCCGTGAGGATATCGAGACGATTT
>ERZ791842.1303-NODE-1303-length-13219-cov-2.45184_pt1 | contig 13219 bp, 23 predicted proteins | sample MGYA00509944_ERZ791842 | MGnify/ENA primary metagenome ERZ791842 (study PRJEB30046, sample SAMN00715263) | human gut metagenome | study: EMG produced TPA metagenomics assembly of the A metagenome-wide association study of gut microbiota in type 2...
TTGTTTCAATGTCGTGAATTTCCAGGCCACTGCCGTCGCCACTGGGCCAACCTGCCAAGAATGTGCTAAAATATATGAAGACCGGGGGTCCTCTGCGGCGTTGAAATAAAACGCAATGAGCGGAGGCGTGCTCCCGGTTGTTTCATTTCAATTTGATTTCCAATAAACCTTCACCGTCGAGAATGAAAAGTCTGCGGATTTTCCACTCACGATCGTTGTACTTCTCTAACTGGTGAACAAGCTTGTCTTTACGTTTCGATTGGCCAAGATCTATCACGAAACAGTCCTTGACGACATCGTGATTCTCTTTAGCGCTTCGAACGGCTTTGGTGATACGATCGGCGATTTTGCCAAAATCAGCTTTTGCCAAGGACTTCAATTCGCAAAGCTCGTTTGTTTCGATCCAACGGAAATCATTTGTCGCTGTCCTTTTTTCTATGTCTCTTGGTATCCATTCGACATGGTTCCCAAGATTCTGGAATCGTTCAAGGAACACGATTTCCTGCGGATATAACATATCGGTGGAGTGCGGAACTCCAACCTTTTCCTGACGCATGTACCATTCGCGATCGGTGACGCCAGCGAGTCCTCGCATTGAAAGCAGTCGTTCCTCGTTCTGCGCATGAGGCTGCTTCCAACCATCAGGGATGGCGGTTCCCGGACGGATTCCATCCGCGTATTTGCCCTTATGCTGTCGCATCGCGCGAAGGATATCGTCCACCGAATCGCTTCCGGCCTCATCCCTCGCTTTGAGATAGTCGTCGTACAATTCGTCGGGACGATAGCCCTCCACACGCGGTTTTTCATCCCATGATGGGACAATCTCGCAGTCGCATGCCGCATGGTACTTGTTGAACAAGCCTCCGGCCTTTTCGGCGCTTGCATAGACGAAGCCGCGTCCGGCGAGCATGGCACAGAACGCGCAGGTATGAAGTCCGGAAGGAACGCGTGCGAACCGGGGCCCATACTTGTCAAGCTTGGCTGCCGACCTGACGGTACTGCGACCGCCGTTACGCACTCCGACCGCGATAAGCCGATTCAGGTACGAGAGATAGGCGTTCGGATCATATCGCTCGTTGCCTTTGAACAGCATGCTTGCCTTCGCCCGAATCATGTCGGTCAAATCGTCATGTATAGGGTCGGCGAGTATCGGCTCGTATTTGTCGTCGAACCATTTCGACCGCATTTGCTTGTACCAGTCGGCTGCTGCGGTCGAACTGATGCTCCCATATTTGTCAATGATGGCGGGAACGAGTTCCAGCAGCATGTCACGCTGCTGTGCCGGTTCCATTCCCTGCAGCTGTTGCCACGCTTGGCCCATCTCCCGTTGTGCGAGGCTCACCGCCGTCTTCTGCGATTTGGTCAGAAGATTGATTTCCTTGCGGCTCGGAGTCCGGTTTGTCATTCCCGCCTCCGCTCATCCCGGCGAGCGCGTTCAATGCGCTTTTCGCTTCGGCTCGGCGCTTTTCCGATAGGAGTCTGGTGATTTGCTCGTCAGTGAAGCCGACTTCCTCCAATGCGACGGTCGTGTCGGCAAGCCAAGGGAAGGCCCCCACGAGTTTGACCATCGCGTCTCCGGCATCGATGACGCTCGGCAGCGACGGATTGCGCCATCGTGCGGTGATGCCCGCCATCTCGTCGGTCACTTCGGTCGTATGGTCGCGAAGCATGATGATGTCCTGCGCGATACGACGAAGCGAAGCACCATACACGCGGTTCGCTGCCGAGCAGTCGATGACCAGATCCTTCTCCGCAGCATGCATCGCCTCTGCGCTCGATGGATTGTCCTGGATGATGCCGAGCGAGCTGACCGGCACATTCGTCTCCCCGGCGAATCTGCAGGCAAGCTCTCGCATCTGGTCGATATGCGGCTGCACGGACTGCTGGGTGATCTGCTCAAGCTTCGGCACGTCGCCATCCTCGTCCTTACCAATCATGTTCAATCGTCCGATGACGAATTCCCAGACTGGGATCGGATTGCCATCATCGTCCTTGAATGAATCGGGGTCGGCGCCGAGTAGAAGCCATTGCGGTGCCGAGTAGAATTCGGCGCTGACCTCGCTGCGCAGGACGGTGCGCACCGCGTCATCGGTGATGCTCATGACCGCGCGGTTGATGATCGACCTGCCGAAAGGCCTGTCGATGGTCGGCCTATAAGACAGCACCTCCACAGGCACACGGCCAAGACCATGCGTCCACACATCGTCCACGTACCATTCACGCCCAAGCTGGCAGGTGATAACTTGGAAAGGCGTCCATAGGCGGAATCGCGTAGGACGCGCGTAATCGTCGATGTCATCGATGGTGAGCGCCGCCTTGAGACTGCGCGTACGGAAATTCCACAGGGCGCTCGACCATTGCGCGCTGTGCGGAATGGTGAGCACAGGCGGTTCCCCAGCCGACTCGTCGCCCTCCGACACGGCCATGAAGACGCACGAGTGGATCATGCTGCTGCTGATCGCCATCGGCAGCTCGATGTCCCAGCGGTTAGCGGAGAGAATTGGATTCAGGTCGAAGGAATCGTCGCTGCTGTTCGGACTGACAAAGCCATCGAACATGCAGCGCTCGGCGTGTGCGTTGACTGCTTTCGCTGGCCAGCCGACCACCTCCTCGAGATTCCGCATGCTCGGCGGGATGGAGAAGCCGATGTCGCGGAGCCGATGTTTTCCATCCGCATACCGGGAGCGCAGTGAATTGCGCGCGCGCTTACGGTTCCACACGGTGACGAGATTCGACAAAGTGTCGTGCAACGCCGGGTCAAGCCCTTTAATATCGGTCGGTGGATTAAAGATTATGCCGAGGTCGCTGAAATCGGTGACCGGAGCGAGCAGCGATGTCATGTGAGCCTCCTCAATCTTTGCTTTCTTCCTGGCTTGCGCCTCGTGGTGAACGCCCCGTGCAATGCCAATGTCGCGGCCTGCAGCGGGCTTATCTCCACGTCGGAGCCTTTCTTGTTCCACGCGACCGCTCCATTGGGGCCGATGTCGCGCAATGTGACGCCCTTCACAGCGGCAGCCAGCTGCGGCTGATCCCTATCGCTCAGATGGGTGATGGACTTGTCTCGAATCATGTCGAGCACGCGGCCTGTGGCCTGTCCTAATTGGCGTGTGTCGGTGACCGTTACACGCACATGCCGTTTCTGCAGGTCAGGCACGATGCTCATGGCCGGCGACTGCGCGTCCACGACCACAGCCGCGGTCTTGTGCCATCGTTCAGCTAGCCAGTCAACAGCCCATTGGACTCCGTCGGTGCGAGTGGAACGGTATTCCTGCAGGGAGATGAATGCAGTGCCATCGTCGTGCTTGAACGCGAGTCCGATGGCCAATGCACTCCTGTCCGGTGGCATATCCACGCCGAACGAAAGCAATCCATCCGTTTGCGGGTTGGCCACCTCGGTCGCATGCCAAGCCTCCTCACCAATGACCTCGGCGGCTGTCTGTTCGTCCCAGATTCCGAGCGCTTCGCGTTTGAACGAGTCTTCCGCGAGGAGGTTGCGCATGCGCATTATTGCTTCCTCGCTGGTGCGTTTCGGATATGACGGATTCGCCTTCGCCCACGCGGTCCTGTCATCAAGGTCGCAATCGCGGTCTGCACCGAGCTCGACGTAAAGCATGTCATCCGACTTGCCGGACAACGCGGTCGAACGCTTCTCCTCGAAAGCCTCACATTGATCGCCCGGCTTCGGCGGATTGCCCATGAACACAATCAGCGGATTCGGACTCGTGTTCACGATCGGAATCAGGTTGTCCAACGCCTTGATGGTGAGAATCTGAGCCTCGTCGAACACTTCGATGTCGGCGGAGTGCAGACCTCGGCCGAAACCGTTCTCTCGGGCGCCGAACATGATGCGGCTGCCATTGGTGAAACAGATCTCCTGCTGTCCGTTCGCGCGGCGCACGGACTGCACGTATTTGGAAAGCTTCGGATTGCGGGTTAGGTCGCACATATCAGCGAACGTCTCATCGGAGGTGCGCGTATGGTGCGCGGTCCAAATGACCAGTGTTCCGGCGCGTCCGGCGCACAGGATGAATATCGAAGTTCCGACGGTGAACGTCTTGCCGATCTGTCTGCAGCTGGACAGGACCGCTCCTCCGGATCCGCATGCGTACTTGCCGTCGGAGCGTTTTGCGAACAGAAGGTAGAGGAAACCTTTCTGCCAGAGGTCGTAATGAATCCCGGCCTTAACCGCCGCACTGTTGATAAGTTTGAAGTCGCTTGACGTGACGTCTTCCGGCTGCACGAGCCGCTGGGCGATTTCAGACAATCGACGCTCCGACATCCTCCGCCACCTCCGTCACGTCGTCGTTCACGTCGAACAGGCTGCCGGATTCCTCGGCCATACGCATCCGTTCGTCGAATTCGGCGAGCTTGCTGCTGATCGCCGGCAGCGCGCTGGCTGGAGTCGATGAATCATGAAGCGCTTCGCGCAGCCTGCCGACGATTTCACGAAGTGTGTCCTCATGGGATCCATCCATCATGCGTTCGAAACTGTGACGGTCGATGTCTGCCGGATGTTCCCGTTCCGCAGTCGCTGACGTCTTTGCCTTTCGTTTTGTTCTTAGTTTTGCTGGTTTCGGCAAGGACTCGCCATCGTTCTTCCTTGCCCGGTACGCTTTCGCCCGGCATGCGCCAGAACAGTATTTAGCCGGTTTCCCGCGCCCTGACGGCCTGAATTCCTTTCCGCAGATAAGGCATTTCACGACGCTTCACCTCCCGTCACGTTTTACAAACCGTCACGTTTTAAGCTTCCGGGGAGATATCGGCCCTATGCGGCGGGGGACGTGTTTTCCGGACCGGGAGGGGATGCCGCCCCTAGATGTCGATTTTCCGAAACGGCACGCCGGTGGGGGGTTTTGATTGCTGCCCCAGCTGACCGGCCATGAGCCGTCGCACTTCACGTTGTGCCCACTCGAGTGTATGCGTGCCTTTGACGGTGTTGCACCATCGATGTGTCGGTTCGGTGTTTGTCCAGGAATATGGATTTCCACCTCTTGCGATTGGGATGATCTCATCCACGACGAAGCTCCAAGGATCTGGATATTTGAGTCGCAGGTCGATTGGCTTTCCGCAGATTCCGCAGGTTCTTCCGCTTTTGACCGCTGCTTTGTGTCTGGAAACGAGCTGATTCCGTCGCGATCCGTTTTGTCTGCGAACGTTTGGCTTATGTGATGTCATTCGTCATCGATTCGATATCAGTCTGTGACTTCGATTCCGAGACATTGGAGCGCTGAGAGGAAGTCCTCCTCGTAGATTCGCAGGCCCCACGCTTCCAATGCATCCCCCCTGCTGATTTGCATGCCCGCCTGTTCTCCTTGGTCGGCAATGCGTGTGAGTTGATGTGCGATATCTTGGAGTGCTTCTTCCATCGTCGCTCCTTTGCTGAGAGGTTATTGGTGCCTCCGGCGGGATTTGAACCCACGTCCACACGCGGCCACAAGGAAGAGAATCCAATAAAGACTCGCGGCCGGTACGATCTACCACTGATTCCTACGAAGGCATACCGGCAGGCGGATTTGAGCATCACCGCATCACGGAAGCACGGGATTGGCTTGCCTGCCACATTGGGGTATGTCCACTCTGACGGGAGTGGGCGGAGCGTGTCCGATATGCCGTTCGGACAGGACGGGCAACAACCCAGGGAGTTAGGAGAATCCATGGCGGATATGAAAAGGGTTCAAACCAAGTCACCTCGGTTTGAACCCTCTAATCCACTGACAATTATGCCTTGCACTTCGAGAAACGTCAAATCGAGTCGCGTCGGGAAAGCTGCCCGTACACGTCGGCGAGACGGTAGAGCGGCTGTCCCTTCCCGTTCCTGCCGGCCGGTTGGATCCTGCCACGACTGCGCCACGAGTAGATCGTGTTCACGCCGCATTGGAACCCGCATTCGCGCAGGAGTTCGGCGCATTCCCCTGCCGTGAACGCCTTGCCGGATGCGATGCACTCCTTCAGGAAGCCGAGCCGCACGTCCACCACGCGGTAAGTGCCGCCGCATACGGGGCAGGTGACCTCGACCGCGTCGATGGGCGCCGACAGTTCGACACCGCACAATGGGTTCGGGCATCTGCCGATGCCGTGCCTGGAAGGCGGCACGTCGATGATGTCCAGCGTCTTTCGAACCATCGACTCCCACTCATGGTAGAAGTCGGCGATGTCAGGCATGCGGCGCAGTCGAGAACTGCCGGCGCAGGTACGCAGCATGTCCACCAGCGGCGGATGCGCGTCATAGGTCGCCCACGGCATGGCGGGCGGAGCGTACAACCGGCGCCAGAGTGCGATTGCGGCATCCTCGATGGCCTGCATGTGGTCGAGCACCGGCAATCGGATTGGCGTCGGTGCGGCTGGAAGGTTGACGCGTCCAGGCTGGCGGCCTCCGTAGTGCGCGGTCGAGTCCAGGAACTCATGCAGCGAATTCAACCATGATGGATATTCCCGCAGCCAGCCGCGCATCAGCCCATCGCATCTCGCGCACATGGTGTCGCCGACAGCGCATTCTCCGCCGCAGACGAGGCACACGCCGGCGAGCGCTGGCTTGTTTTGGTTGGTTTGTGCTGGTTGTGTCTGGTTTGGTGTTGGTTGGGATTCGTTGTTTTGTTCGTTCATTTGTTCGATTCCCTCCGGCGTGGTAGTCTTCTGGTGGTGTCAGGAGCCCGGCCGGAAGGTCGGGTTTTTGTTATTCGTGGTGTTGTTGGATGATTGCTTTGATTTCCTCTTTGGGGACTTGAGGAACCAGTGGCGAGATCTCATCGAGACTGTATCCGGCCTGATGCCATTTGATGATCATGTCCATGAGTGTTTTCTTCACTTTCATTGGCTTTCCTTCCTGTAGGGGTTTTGGTTTTGGAGCTCCTGGAGGTATTGGTTTTTGGTTTCGAGGTCGATCGCCGACTGCGATGCGGTTTCGGCGCATTCGTCCCAGACACGTTCGCATGTTTCGCGGATCTGGCCGAGAAGCATCTGGTAGGGCACGCCGAACGAACATTCGTTCGGATCGTTCGTGCGCAACAGCAGATCGAGCTTGGCTTCGAGTTCGTCCATCACTCACCGTCCTTTGCCGGTATGAACTCCACACGCGTGAACGGGGCGTACAAACTCATTCCGTCTGTCTCAAGCGGAATGGCGATCTTGCCCGGAAGGTATCTGCCGGTCTCGGTCAATGGAGCTGCATGCAAGCCATCCTTGCCTTTCATGCGCCCGACAATCCACATGTCACCATGCCGGTCGCAGTAGAACCCCGACTTGGTCGGCAATGCAGGGCGTTTGCGAAGAGCGTAGCGGAAAGCACTGTCTTGCATCCACGCACAACGGGCAAAACAGGCTCCTGGAACATAAACCTGCAATTTACCGTAGCCGTTCTCGCTATCGGAAGCGACGCTGGCAACCTTCCCTTTGATGCCGTCGAACACAGCCACATCGCCTACGCGTACCTCATCAATGTCGGTGATACGCTCACAGCCTTCATCCGGATCGTCGATCTTCTCGACTTTAAGATTCGGACACACACTGCCGTCATGCAGGATGACGTTCCACCAGTCGCACTCACTCCAAGGCAACACAAGCCTGTCTTGCCGTCTTTCGAGCCTGCCTTCCGCTACCGTCCCTAATGCGAACTTGAACGTCACCCTCACGAGGTCGCCTTCATGCCAATCGCCCCAATCATCCATTGTGTTTTCCTCCTTTTGTTGGTTTCGCTCCGGCTTCGCTGTGGATTCCGGACTGCCGGGTGTTCCCAGCGTTGATGGCTTACATGCCTTGTTTTGCCGCCCAGCAGCTTTTCTGACGGGCTTTCCCGTCGATTCCGCGAGTGTTCATGTTGGTTCCTTTCTGGCTGTCTCGTGGCTGTTTGCGCTGTTTTTGCCAATCATTCGTCCCATCCCTTGTCAGCTCCGTCGGTGTGCGCCCAGTCGCAGCTCACGCCGCCTCTGGAGGTTTCCACGCAGACGACGCGCCGCGTGTCATCAAGCGTGACCTCGCATTGGCGGAAATCGTCGTCGAAGTACGAGCATTTGGAGACTACGGCCGATGGTTCGTCCTCGGTTTCTCCGGACACCCTTGGCGAGCACGATGCCGCAGCAAGCATCAGGATGGCGGTCGCGAGCGCGGCCAATGACGTCAGGATGGTGGGCGTGAGCGTTTCGTTGATGTGTTTGGCTGTTCGTTTCATTCGAGGCTTCCCAGGTAGGCGATGATGATGGCCGCTATGAGGATGGCGAGCGCCGCGGTTGTCACAGTTCGGCTCCCAACGCGTATTTGGCGAGCCGGTCGAGCTGCATGTCGGCGGGCGCGAGGAGTGGGGTTGAGGTTTCGTCTGGGTGGAGGAGTGTCATGGTTGGTTTCTTTCTCGTTTGGTTTCGGCTTCGTCCAATGCGGTGTCGAGCATGTCGGCGAGGCGGTCGGCCTTGTCGGGCGTGAGCCTGTAGCTGGTGAGGCTGTATGCGTACGGGCCTGTGGAATGGCCTTCTCGGACGGTCAGGATGATGCAGTTGCCTTTCGTGCTGGCCTTGGCCGTCACGTCGAGGCTTTCGTAGGGTTTCGGGCTCATTCGCGGCTCCTTTTCGGATTGTGGTCGGGGCACAGGTCGAGTTCGTGGCTCCATCCCTGGTATTCGAGGCGGTATCTGGTGCCGATGTCGTGGCAGCGGCATTCGCGGCAGTCGGCGTGCAGGTGGTTGGGGCAGTCCACGTGGCCGTCACGCTCCTGCCATCCGTGTTCATTGCAGTCGGATTCGAGTCCGCAATGGTGGCACACGTACATGGGATGGCAATTCGGGCAGTAGGTCTTCCAGTCGCCCTGCGAGTCCTCGCAGTACGTCCATCCGTCATCCTCCGCCTGTGCCCGCGCGGCGTCCTCGCTCCAGTAATCGTCGAACTGTTCGCAGCCGCAGCCGTCGCACACGCACCAGTAGGACGTTCGTTCGCGGATCATCACATGGTCCTTCCGGTGATGGACTTGTACAGGCCGCGGTAGTCGCTGATGTCGCGTTCGATGCACCAGCGGACGCGGTGGCGGCTGGAATGCTTGCCATACGGGGTTTCGTCCGTGAACCAGTCGGCCAGATGTCGCAATGTGGTCACGTCCAGCTTCCGGTGCGACATGCGGCGCACGATGTCCGGATCCAACCGGCGCAGGAAGTCCAGGTCGAAATCCACGTTCGTTCCCGCCGGCACCAATGTGAACCGTTGCGCGAGGCTGTCCAGGAATTCGAGGATCGCGTCGACGACGGCCTTCCGGTTGACCTGCCGCGGATCCGAATCCAACAATGCGGGCAGGAGTCCCGAATCGCAGTGCATCGAGAAGCTCACGGGCGTGAAATCGTCCAGGGTGAGGCACTGCGGCTTCACCAGGCGGGTGAGCGTGCCGTACGTCTCGGTGGCGTCCACGCTCGTGCAGCGCATCCCGACCTCCAGCAGTTCGTCCAGGTCGCGGTCCACTCCAGTGGTCTCCACGTCGACCCACAGGAGCGCCTCCGGCTTCCCATTCCGGTCTTCGTCCTGTTTCCTCATGATTCTTCCTTCCAATTGCTTTGCCATTCGATGATTTCGATTTGCGTGAGCCGTTGCGCCGTGCCGTCATCCAACAGCCACCACCAGTCGCCGTTCCAGTCGCGTATCGGCACGCTGAGCGGAGCACGCCAGCTCGGGATGATATAGCCGAACCGTTCCGCCTCCGCCGGATGCGCGTGCGTCCAACCATGACAGCCGGTCGTGCCGGAACCGCACAGTTCCACGATGTTGCACGGCAGGTCACGCACGGTCGGGTCGGCCCGACGGCGCAACTGCCGGTGATGGCCGCTCCTGCCCGGCCAGACACTCGGGTCGTGCAGGTTACGTCCGCAACGAAGGCAATGCCAGCCCTGACGTTGCAAGGCGATGCGTTTTGATTCCTGGAATTGCCGGTCGCTCATCGTCGCTCCCTTCCGAGCTGGTCGAGCAGGCTGATGCAGGTCGAGCAGTCGCGTTTGATATTGCGGATGCGGTCAAGGTCCATATCGGCGAGCGCCGGGCCTTTGAGCGCGTCGAGTTCCAATCGGTCGGCGGCTTGGATGGCCGAGGTGAGGACGCCGGCCATGTGTGCGATGGTCATGGCGTTCATGCCGCCGCCTCCTGTCCGAACAATTGTTCGACCCATGCGTTGTCGGGCACGTTTGCGAGCTGACGGCGCAGCATGTCCGGGTCCACGCCCTGGTTGAGCAGGTCCGCGACCTTGCACGCGAGCTCCATGTAGTCGTCGGTGCCTTCGAGGTCGGTGCCGATGACGCGTTTCACCTCGTCGCTCGCCCACGTGTACTTCCTCGCTGATTGCTGGTTTTTGACGGTGGTGTATCCGAGTTCATGGCCACGCATGAGCCAGATGCGGAATTTCGCGCCCCAGTCGGCCGACGTGGCGCCGGTGTCGAGCGCCCTGTCCTTGAACTTCCCCGCTTCGATGCCGCAGTCGATGCCGAGCCTGTCGGCGAGCGCCTGGTGTTCCTCGGTGGGTTTCCAGTCGGATGGTATTGGGATTCGTTTTCTCGCGCGCGCGTTACTCTCTCTAGGTTCTATATATGGTTCTTCCTTATATAGGTTCTGTGCGCAATCATGTTGCGCCCCTGATTGCGCCCCTAGCGACGTTTTTTTGCGCCCCTGATTGCGCCCCTCCGACTTGTTTAGGGGCGCAGTGGTCTGCGCCTCTTGCGGCTGCTGTTCCAGAGGCGTAGTTTTTGCGCCCCTGAAATCCTTCATCGTGAGGTCCCAGACGATCGGACGGTATTTCCCGAGATGCTCGGTGATCCGCTGGTCTCCCCTTCGGATCAGTCCGGCCGTCTCCAGATCGTGCAGGCCGTTCTGGATGGTGCGCCGGCTGTATCCGGTCAGGGCCACGATGCGCTTCTGGCTCGGGAAAGCTCCCTTGCCCTGCGTGTCAGCATGGTCGGCAAGCAGGAGCAGGATGCGCAGCAAAGCTCCTTTGACCATTTCGGCGGGCACGTTGTACATGGCCCACTCCAATGCTTTCATGCTCATGATTTCTCCTTAGAAATCCGGTTCGGATTCCGGCTTGCCGAAATCACCGAACGAAGACGACGAGCCCGAAGCCGAACCCCACGGGTCGGAAGGCGGCAACGGTGCTCCGGAAGCGGCGGCCCCGCCCGTATAGCCGGCCGGAGCGGAAGACGGATTCCCGTACGCGCCCGCCGTACCCCGCTGCGCCTTGGCCACCTGCGCCGTCGCATACCGCAAGGAAGGGCCGATCTCGTCAACCTGCAATTCCACGGAAGAACGCTTCTGATGCTGCTCGTCCTCCCACGAATGCTGCGTCAGCCTGCCCTGCGCGATCACACGCATGCCCTTCGCGAGACTATTGGCGCAATGCTCCGCGAGATCACCCCACGCGCTGCAGCGCAGGAACAACGCGTCACCGTCGACCCACTGCTGCGACTGCCGGTCGAACGTGCGCGGAGTGGACGCGATCGTGAAACCAGCCACGCTCCTGCCGTTCTTCGTCGACCTCAATTCCGGATCCGCGGTCAGATTGCCCGCCACCGTGATGATCGTCTCACCAGCCATCAGAACCTACCTTTCACGGCGAGAGTCTTGATGATGCGGATGGTCTCGCCACCATCCCTGGTCTTCACCATGTGCGTCAGCTGCGCGGCCGCTCCCCGATGGAAAGCGTCACCAGGCATCACCTCCAACACCGGCATGGCGACCTCGGACACGAACCGGCCCACCAGTTCGTCGAAACGCACGCCCAACGATTCGAGGATCACCAGCTCCTTCCACGCCTCGCCCTCCATCGCCCGACGGCACGCCTCCCGCACGGCCCTGTCGCCACGCGTCATCCTCTTCTCGTCGACGTCCTTGACCGGAGAGTTCGGACTGAAATGCCAATGCGGCAGAATCTCCTTCATCGGTTCCTCCCTTGACCTTGATTGATTGATATGAGATTGATTGATATGAGCCGGACCGCTGGGCGCCATGACAGCAAATAATCGCGTCCATCGTTCCCACACCCCTCAAGAAAGCTGAACGAAGCGGGGATGCGGGCGGCGTTGACGGTCCGGCCAAGCGCCGGCGGCGGGATTCGAACCCGCAGCGGACGGCGTGACGGCGGAAGACGTGAGAGTGAATGCGTGAAATGCAATGTGAGAGAAAGGACACACGCCTCCGCCATCCGTCCGCGTCCTTGTACGCCGGCGGATACGGTCAGACGTCGTCCTCCACGTCATCGCGCGAAGCGAACCTGACCGTCAGCCACAGGGCCGTGGCCAGATACACGCCCTCCACCACAAGCGCGCCCGTCAGACCGCCGCCATGCCAGGTGAGCATGAGCGTCACGCTCACGACCAGGCCGACCACGGCGGCCGCGAACTTCACACGACGCAGCGTGTAGTTCGGCCTCCCCTTTTCGGACCTGCCCTCGATGCGATAATCGTTGTCGGTCATTTGTTTTCCTCCAGTTCCCTGAGGATGCGATTGCATTCGCGTCGCATGAATTGGACGTCAATCTTCGTGAATGTGAAATCGGTGCGCCCGGCCGTAGTGAAGAAGCTGACTTCGATTTCGGCGTGGTGGTCGCTGGTCTCATTCTGGTGTTTGCGGACGCGCATCTGCAGCGCGCCGTTCGCGAACATGCTCATCTGGTGCCTCCTATCATGGCTGTGAGCGTTCGTACGACTTCTTTGCCTTGCTCCGCGGTGAATTCCGCGAGCGTTATCTCCTGGATGCCGTCAATGAGGCTGGCGGATCCGTCCTCGCCGAAATGGATGTATAAGCCGCTCGTCGTGAGCAGCACATTGCGTGGTTCGCGGCGTCCCGACTGTGGTGGCGCCGGCGGATCCAGCCTGGCCTCCTGTCTGATACTCATGTGTCACAGCTCCTTGTTGATCGTGTCGATGATGAGGTCCACGAGGCCGGCCACGTCGAGGTCGATGTAGCCGACGATGTGGCCGAGCGGACGGTATGCGTCGACCCCGTCCCATTCCTCGCCGACAGCCGGTCTGATAACGTCGCCATGGTCGTCGAATTCGGCGAACACGGCCCTCACGCACGCCTTGCGAATGTCGTTCATGCTTACTCCTCCAACGATTTGACGTATCGGTCCATTTCCTCGCGTCTGATGTGACGGCGGGAAGGCGTTCCTCGTTTGCTTGGCGGACGAAACGTGTCTATGTCACCCTGGTTGACAGCCTGTCGGAGGCCGTCGTAGTCGATCCCGTACAGGCTCGCGGCCTGCGGGATGG
>ERZ791842.1318-NODE-1318-length-13066-cov-3.15533_pt1 | contig 13066 bp, 11 predicted proteins | sample MGYA00509944_ERZ791842 | MGnify/ENA primary metagenome ERZ791842 (study PRJEB30046, sample SAMN00715263) | human gut metagenome | study: EMG produced TPA metagenomics assembly of the A metagenome-wide association study of gut microbiota in type 2...
GGTCCGTTATCGTTTATAAAACCTCGCCTATTACCGCTTTTATTGCACGCAGAGTTATCAATATACCTAACATCGGCTTGCCAAATATTGTTGCAGGCAAACGTATTTTACCTGAATTGCTGCAGGAAGAATTCACTCCGGAACGTTTGCAGCAGGAGGCTCTGGCACTTTTGGAGCCGGAGCGGAACACGCAGATGAAAAAAGATTTGGCTTATGTCAGTGAGCGTCTGGGAGAGCCCGGTGCTGTACATAGAGTTGCAGAATTGGTTCTGCGTATTGCTGAGGAGAAACAATGACATTATATTTACGAATTTTGAGTTATATAAAACCATATATGCACAGACTGATTTTTGCTATGTTTTGTACTATTATGGCAGCAGCGGGGAATTTATATATTCCCTGGATTATCAAAGATATGATTGATGAAGTTTTGGCTGATAAGAATGGCACAATGCTGAATTGGATTGCTGCCAGCATTATAGCTATTTTCGTCGTACGCGGTTTGTTCTGGTATGGTCAGAATTATTTGATGAGCTACGTTGGGCAGAGCGTAATTATTGATATTCGGGCAGCTGTTTTTAAAAAATTACAGCGTCTCAGCGTATCTTTTTATGACAAGAACAAAACGGGTACGATCATGAGTTATGTTACTAATGATGTCAATGCGCTGCAATCAGCTATGGTTGAGAATACCATTGAGATGATTACAGAAGGTTTTATTTTGATTGGTTCTGTAGTAGCGATGATCTATCTGGATTGGCGTCTTACGCTTTTTACAGTCTGCACTTTCCCGGTGGTCTTATGGTTTATGGAATTTTTTGGGAAAAAAATTCGCAAAACCGGCGGCAGAATCCAGGAATGTACTGCGGATATTACTTCGGTTCTGCAGGAGTCTGTGGCTTCTGCCAGAGTTATCAAATCATTTGTCAGGGAAGATTACGAGGTTGATCGTTTTGACGTAGAAAATAGAGCAAATTTCCGTGCTAATATGAAAAATGCGCAATTGATGGCAACCTTGACTCCTGTTGTAGAACTTGTTGCAGCAATTGGCGTGACGATGATTATCTGGTACGGCGGTAATAATGTTATTAATGGCACGATTACTGCTGGCTCTCTGGTCGCTTTTTTGACCTATGCCGTAAATATTTCTAATCCGATTAAACGTTTAACCAGAGTTATTGGTAATATCCAGAAGGCGCTGGCTGCAGCACAGCGTGTATTTATGATTATCGACATGCCGGAAGAAATAGCAGAAAGCAGGGATGCTAAGCAATTGCCGGAAGTCAGTGGTAAAGTGGAATTTCAAAATGTTTCTTTTGCCTATGATGATAAAGGCAATGTAATTACGGATCTTTCTTTCAGTGTAAAACCGGGTGAGGTAATAGCAATCGTTGGTCCGTCCGGTGCAGGAAAATCCACAATTGCCAATTTACTGCCGCGTTTTTATGATGTAAACAAGGGTGATATCAAAATTGATGGTCACAGTGTCAGAGAGGTTACGTTAGATTCTCTGCGTGAACAGGTTGGTATTGTTCCGCAGGAAACAATGCTCTTTAATGGTTCTGTTTATAATAATATTCTTTATGGACGTCGGGATGCGACTAAAGAAGAGATTGAAGCCGCTGCTAAAGCGGCCAACGCACATGATTTTATCATGCAGCTTACTGATGGTTATGAAACTAAGCTTGGTGACCGAGGGGTTAATCTTTCCGGCGGGCAGCGGCAGCGTATAGCTATTGCCCGGGCAATATTGAAAAATCCACGGATTCTGATTTTAGACGAAGCGACTTCGGCTCTTGATACAGAAAGTGAAAGAGTGGTGCAGGAAGCACTGGACAGATTGATGGTAGGCAGGACTTCTTTTGTTATAGCACATAGGTTATCAACAGTTAAAAACGCAGATAAAATTTTAGTGCTGGAAAAAGGTAATTTAGTCGAATCAGGAACACACGATGAGCTTTTAGCCTTAGATGGGCTGTACGCACATTTATATAAAATTCAGTATCGCAACAAAGAAGCGAAGTGAGGTTAAAGAATGTATATTATTTATAATTTTTTGGTTTTGTGCGTGTGCTGTTTGTTCGTACTGCCTTACTTTCTTTATCGTTGTATCTGTGAAGCAGGTTTTACTACCAGAATGCGGCAAAGTCTGGGCGGGCTGCGTGATGAAGAAATTGCTTCTGTGGCTCAGAAGGACTGTATTTGGATTCATGGCGCTTCTGTCGGTGAAATTGTTGCGACAAGTCCATTAGTTAAAGAAATACGCAAAGCATATCCTGATTCTCCAATACTGGTCTCTGCTGTAACTGTAGGCGGTTATAATATGGCTAAACAGATAATTCAGGAAGCTGATGCTATTATCTATTTTCCTTTGGATATGCCGTTTGTTTCTGAATCTTTTGTTAAACGTATTCAGCCGAGGATATTCATGCCGGTAGAAACTGAGTTGTGGCCTAATTTTTTGCGGGCTATTCGTGAAAGAAATATTCCGGTAATGATGGTTAATGGCCGTATTTCAGAGAAATCAGTAAAAACGTATCGTTATTTATATGGCATTTGGGATGATATGCTGAATACAGTCAGCAGATTCTGCATGCAGTCAAGTATTGACGCTGATTATATCAGTCATTTAGGCGCAGATCCCAAAAAGATTTATGTTACAGGTAATACGAAGTTTGATCAGACTTATGCGGAAGTGACACCAGAGGACCTGGAAAACTATAAAAAAGAATTAGGAATTGAAAATGCTTATCCTGTAATTGTGGCAGGGTCTACACATCCTACTGAAGAAAAAGTTTTATTTGATGTGTTTAATGAAATTATTAAAAGCTATCCTGAGGCCCGTTTGGTTATCGCACCTCGCAAACCGGGACGTGCTGATGAAATCAGTAAACTGGCGAAACAGTATCATTGGGAAAGCGGATTTAGATCAAAACTCCTGGAAATCAAAGGTGCTCGGTCTAAATATCCTGTTTTACTGATAGATACTATTGGTGAATTAGGTCGTATTTATTCTGTTGGTGATGTGGTGTTTGTTGGTGGTTCTTTGATAAAACATGGCGGACATAACGTGCTGGAACCGGCGGCGCATGCCAAACCGATTTTAGTTGGGCCAAATATGCAGAATTTTAAAGATTCATATGCTTTATTGAGTAAGGTCGGTGCCTGCAAGATGATTAATAACAGTGCAGAGCTTACTAAAGAAGTTTTAGATATTGTTGGAAACGATGAACGACGTTTGCAAATGGGAGCAGCATCATTGCAGGTTATTAAAGAAAATCGCGGTGCTGCTGTACGCAGTATTGAATATCTGCAGGATCTGCTGACATTAACGACTGTTGACAGTAAGGTTGAAGCATCCTATCCTACAAATATCAGAAATCTGCATGATGAAGGCGGCGGGCGTCTGCGCCATGGAGATGCGGTGATTCAATATTTATATCAGCTGGCACATGGTCCTAACACCCCATTTTTTGGTTGGATTTTATTGGGGATTTTAAGGATGTTTTCCTATGTATATGAATTTGGTGTTTGCTGTAAATTAGACTTTTATAAATCCGGATTATTGAAACAGAAAAAATTAGATTGCTGTGTCATTTCTATAGGGAATATTACTGTTGGTGGTACAGGAAAAACTCCTACCGCGCAAAAAGTTGCTGTTATTATTAAAAATATGGGTTATCGTGTCGTGATCCTGAATCGTGGTTATCGTTCGCACTGGGATCAGGAGATGGGCGTTGTCAGTGATGGTAAGAAGATTTTTATGACTGCCTATGAGGCCGGTGATGAAGCTTATTTAATGGCGAAAACCTTACCGGGTGTGCCGGTAATTATTGGTAAAAACAGAGCCTTAACAGGTCAGTTTGCTGTGGATAAAATGAATGCTGAGGTTATCATCATGGACGATGGTTATCAGCATTGGCACTTATATCGTGATCTGGACGTAGTTTTAGTTGATACATTTAATATGTTCGGCAATGGCTGTCTTCTGCCGCGCGGGACCTTGCGCGAACCGTTGAGTCATTTGGACAGGGCGGGCTTGTTCCTGCTGACTAAAACAGATCAAAGTTCTCAGTTCAGCCGTCAGGAATTACGCGATACTTTGGATAAGTACAACGGAGATGCTCCTATTATTGAGAGCATCCATCATCCCAAAAATTTTGTGGAAATTGCTGACTGGTATAAAGGCATACATGAAAATGCGAAAGATCTTTCTGAGCTGCAGGGTAAAAAAGTTATGGTCTTTTCTGCGATCGGCAATCCTTCATCGTTTGAGCAGACTCTGGCCTGCATCGGCATTGATATAATTGAAGCTATACGATATCCTGACCATCATGATTACGGAATGCTGGAAATGCAGTATATCAGTGAAAGAGCCATCAGCAAAGAAGTTGTAGCTATGGTAACAACTGGTAAGGACGCTGTTAAAATACCAACGGAATTCATTTATTTTAATAGAGAAATGCCGTTGTATATTTTAAATATGGATATAAAAATTACTGAAGGACGTGAAGTATTTGAGAAAACAATTCTGAACGCCATTCAGAAGGAGACGAACGAGTAATGAAAGTTTTGTGTGTGATACCTGCACGTTACGCTTCTACACGACTTCCGGGAAAGCCTTTGGCACTTATTGCAGGAAAGCCTATGATACAACATGTCTATATGAAAGCCTGTGAGGCCAAACTGCCTGATGATGTTATTGTGGCCACGGATAATGAGAAAGTTTTTGAAACGGTTCATGGTTTTGGTGGTAGAGCGATCATGACATCTCCGGATCATCCCAGTGGTACTGACAGGTTAGCAGAGGTCGCTCTTAATTTTCCAGATGTAGATGTTATTGTCAATGTACAGGGCGATGAACCCATGATACCGCCGGAGATTATTGACCGGCTGGCAAAAGCTTTCGAAGCTGAATCTGATTTAAAAATGGCTACGATGAAAGTATTGATGCGGGAAGAAGATTATAATAATCCAGCGGCAGTTAAAGTTGTTACCGACAATAATGGTTATGCCCTTTATTTTTCGCGCAGCCTAATGCCATATCCCCGTAATAAAACTGAACACTATAAGGTCTATAAGCATGTTGGTATTTATGCTTATAGACGTGATTTCCTTTTGCAATACGCTGCTTTGGCACCTACTGAATTGGAAAAAACAGAATGTTTGGAGCAGTTGAGAGTTTTGGAAAACGGATATAAGATAAAAGTACTGGAAAGTGATTTTCAAGGTATTGGAGTAGATACTCCGGAAGATTTGGCAGCGGTAAATGAGCTGTTAAGTAAATAAGCGGTTTTATTCCAGAAGGAGGTCGGACATGAACATTGTAAAAGTTGGTGATTATGAAGTTGGACAGGGGCATCCGCTGCTATTGATGGCAGGACCCTGCGTTTTAGAGGGTTATGAGCACAGTTTGATGATCGGTAAGGAAGTTAAAAAAATTGCTGATAAATTAGGTGTGCCTTATGTTTTCAAGGCATCCTATGACAAAGCCAATCGTTCTTCTTACAGCTCTTTCCGTGGACCGGGATTAGAAGAAGGGTTGAAGATTTTAGCACAGATTAAAAAAGATTTAGGTGTGCCTGTTGTCAGTGATATTCATGAAACTATTCAGGTGGAAAAAGCTGCTGAAGTTTTAGATATTCTGCAAATACCGGCGTTTCTTTGCCGTCAAACGGATTTAGTTTACGAAGCAGCAAAAACAGGACGTGTAGTTAATATTAAAAAAGGCCAGTTCCTCGCACCCTGGGACATGAAAAATGTACTAAAAAAAGCTGAGGAGGCAGGCAATCATAATATTATGCTGACTGAACGCGGTGCCAGCTTTGGTTACAATGCTTTGGTTACTGACATGCGCAGCTTGGCAATTATGCGTGAGTTGGGGTATCCGGTAGTGATGGATGCTACTCATAGCGTTCAGATTCCAGGCGGTCAGGGAAAGACTTCCGGAGGTCAAAGCCAGTATGTGCCTCATATGGCCAGAGCTGCTGCGGCTGTAGGCATTGACGCTCTTTTTCTTGAGGTACATGATAATCCGGAAGAAGCGTTGTCTGATGGACCCAATATGGTTCGTTTGGACAAGTTAGAGAAACTTTTAACAGATGTTTTGGCTATTGATAAAATAGTACGCGGTTAGATCTGGTAAGTGAGAGGGAGTTGGAGCATGGAACAAATGTTAGAGCAGGCGCGCAATACTTTGCAAATGGAGGCTGACGCTATTTTAGAGCTCGTACCTCGCGTTGACGAGCATTTTTCTGCAGCAGTGGCTATGATTTTAGACTGTCCAGGACGAGTTGTCATCACTGGTATGGGTAAATCAGGTATCATTGGACGAAAAATGGCGGCTACGTTTGCCAGTACAGGTACACCATCGTTTTATCTCCATCCTGCCGAAGGTATTCACGGTGATTTGGGTATGGTAACCGAAAGCGATGTCGTGATCGCTCTGTCTAATAGCGGCGAAACGGGAGAGGTACTGCATATACTGCCATCCTTAAGGCGTATAGGGGCAAAATTGATTGCTATGGTTGGGAATGCTGAGTCTTCTTTAGCAAAAAATTCTGATATTACTTTAGATGTTGGTGTTTCGCAGGAAGCATGTCCGTTAGGGCTGGCTCCTACATCTAGTACTACTGCCGCATTAGCTTATGGTGATGCGCTTGCTTTGGCCTTGTTGTCCAAACGTAAATTTACTGCCAGCCAGTTTGCTGTTTTCCATCCTGGTGGTTCGTTGGGACGCAAGCTGCTCTTAACTGTTGAGGACATCATGCATAGTGGTGCTGATAATCCTGTTGTTAATGGTGCAACAACTGTTCAGGATGCTTTATTCGTAATTACTGATAAAGGGCTTGGCGCTGTTTCTGTAGTTGACGATAATGAAATTATGATTGGCGTTCTGACTGATGGAGATATTCGCCGTGGGCTGAGTAAGGGGATTGATTTTCTGCAGCGTTCTGTTACTGAACTGATGACCAGGGCCCCTAAAACTATTACTAAAGATAAACTGGCGGCTCAGGCACTGCATCTGATGGAAAGCAACAGTCCTAAGCCTATTACAGTGCTGCCTGTTATTGACGAGGAGCGTCGTGTTATTGGATTATTGCATATGACTGACTTGGTACGTCAGGGTGTGGTATAATGAAAAACATAGAAAAAGCAGCTCAGATAATTAAATTGCTGGTGTTGGATGTCGATGGTGTTATGACAGACGGTTCGATTTATCTTGATGCTGAGCAGGAACTTTTCAAGAGCTTTAATGCTAAAGATGGTATGGGAATCAGCTGCGCTATAAGATGCGGACTGCAGGTTGCGATTATTACCGGTCGCTGCAGTCCAATTATTCGCAGAAGGGCCAGAGAATTAGGGATCGTCGAAGTTTGTGAAAATGTTAAAGAGAAAAGAAGTGCTTTAGCGGAGCTGCTGCAAAAATATAATTTGTCTTTAAATGAAACGGCTTATGTCGGCGATGACCTAAATGATTTGCCAGTGCTTACACAGGTTGGTCTGGCCTGTGCTCCGGCAGATGCTGTAGAAGAAAAAAAAGGCGGCGGCGGAGCAGTGCGTCAAATTACAGAGTTTATTTTAAATGCTCGTGGTGACTGGGATAAAATTGTAAACAGTTATTTACAAGAGGGACAGGGAGACGCTCAATAATGTGGCTTTACTATTTACTGAAAACAATCAGTACCTTGGTATCATGGCTGCCTTATAAGCTGGTGGTGAACATTGGTATCGGCATAGGGCACCTTTATCATACAATTGCAAAAAAACAGAGGATCCGTGCAGAGGAAACTATCAAGGAAAGACTTGGTTATTCTGATGAAGAAGCTAAATGCACGATAAAGTCATTGTTTGTGAAATTAGGCATAACTTTTATGGAAATAATGTATATGCCAGCACTCAATAAAGATAATATTCGTGGTTTGGTTACTTTTGATCGTCCGGATGTGTTATGGGAAGCGTTGAATGAAGGTCATGGTGTAGTTATGCTGGCTTGCCATATGGATAATTGGGAATGGCTGGGTGCTGCTTTATCTTTGTATGGATTTCCTATAAGTGCAGTTGAAAAACCACAGCCTAATAGAGTCTACAGTGATTTTATGAACGAACTGCGCAAAAGCGTAGGTCAGGAAATATTTTCTCGTGGTACAAGTGAAATTCTTGGTTGTGCCAGAGCAATGAAAAAAGGCCGCATGCTGGGCTTGATTGCAGATCAGGATGGCGGATATGACGGTATTTTTGTACCGTTTTTTGGAAAAATGGCAGCTACACCCTCTGGACCGGCATATTTTTCCAGGAAATTTAAAGCTCCTATTATACCTATTTTTATTGTACGTAAAGAAGGTTATTATGGGCATCAGGCAATCGTCAAAGATCCTATTTACTATGAAGATACCGGCGATAGGCAGTTGGATGACTATCGCGTTACATTAAAAATGACCAGAATTGTCGAAGAAGTTATCAGGGAATATCCTGATAACTGGTTATGGTTCCAGCATCGCTGGAATACGCCATACACACCTACAGGAAAGGAGCAGGAGCATGTTGAGAAATAAAGGCTTCCAGATGATCGTGGGTGCAATAGTTATAACAGGCGTCATTATTGCCTGGCTTATGCTCGGCGGTGAGGCTCCTTCCAACAATCCAGTTCAGAAAGAAAGCTCTGGGGCGAATGCTAAAGTAAGGAATAGTACTTTGGCCAGAGAAGTGGACGGTAAGAAAGTCTGGGAATTTACTGTTGAAGAAGTTGAACAGATCAAAAGCAGCGGTGAAGCTGTTTTAAAAGGTGTTAAAGGTAAAATTTACCGTGAAGACGGCAGTGTTTTAGAGGTTGTGGCCGGCGGCGGTAAAGTAAAAAATGAGGCAAAGGATTTTGAACTGAATGATAAAGTGGTAGCAGTTCTATCCAGTGGCGGTAAGCTGACTGCCGAAAGCATACGTTGGCAGCAGACTGAAGATGTTATTACAGCTTCGGGGAATGTAAGGCTGCTTAAAGATGATACCTTGGCGACAGGAGACAAAGCTGTTACCAGTAGTGCATTTGAAAGACTGAAATTAGAAGGGCATGCGGAAGTTCAGAGAGGCGGCGATTATAATGAATAAACTGAAAATGACTATCGTTATGATGATAGGGATATTTTTTATGGTGGGCATGCTTGGGACTGCTTGCGCTCAAGGCTCGAATTTCAGTGTGAAGGCTGATACTATTGAATATGATATGCAGTCTGGGGACGGTATGGCCAAGGGAAATGTAGTATTGAAACAAGATGGCGGTACTGCAACTGCTGCTAATGCTGAATTTAACAGCAAAACAAAATCCGGCAGGCTGACTGGCGGTGTTGTTGCTGATCGTGATGACTCTCATGTTGTTTGTTATACATTTGTAATGCATAATGAAGATTATTCTTCGGCGATAGGTGATGCTCGTCTGACTAAAGGTGATAAAACTTTAGCATCTGAACGTGTTGATTATTATAAAAATCGTGAATATGCTGAGACTGTTGGTAGTTGGGCACGTTTGTCCATGGCTGATGGAAGCATTCTGGATGCAGTGAAAATTACTTATGATGGAAAAGTTGGTGTGGCAAATGCGACCGGTGGTGTAGCTATTTCCAGCCCGCCTCGTGATTTGACAGCTTCTGCAGATACCGCTGTTTATGAAACAAATAATAGCGGTTATATAGAACTGATTGGTAACGCAAAAGCGACACAGGATGGGAATACAGTAGAAGGAAATCGCCTGCGTCTGAACAATACCTCTAATAAGGCAGAAGCCAGTGGAAATGTAAAAATTGTTTATGTTCCTAAGCCTGTGGAGAAGAAAGAAAATGTAACTGCAGATGAAAATGCGGCATTACAAATGGCCAAAGCACCTGTGGAGGTCGCCTAGTGATTATAGAAACGAAAGATCTTGTAAAAGAATATTCAGGACGGCGCGTTGTTAATCGGGTCAGTATCACAGTAGAGCAGGGAAGTGTCGTCGGGTTACTGGGGCCTAATGGTGCCGGTAAGACTACGACATTTTATATGATTGTAGGCATTGAACGTCCTGATGAAGGTGTAGTTACTTTAGATGGAGATGATATATCATCTTTGGCAATGTATGAACGGGCCAGGGCTGGCATCGGTTATTTGCCGCAGGAAGCATCGATTTTTCGAAAAATGACAGTTGAAGAAAATATTTTAGCGATTTTAGAAACGACTGTTCTGACTGAGGAAGAACGTGTGAACAAAATGAATTCTTTAATCGAAGAATTTCGTATTGAACACATAAGAAAAAGCAAAGGAACAGAGCTTTCCGGTGGTGAGCGCAGACGTGTTGAAATCGCCAGGGCTTTGGCTACGGATCCTGCTTTTATTCTGTTAGATGAACCTTTTGCTGGAATCGATCCTATTGCTGTATCAGATATCCAGGGAATGATAGCACATTTAGCAAAGCGCGGAATTGGTATCCTGATAACAGACCATAATGTGAGAGAAACTTTAAGTATTGTTGATAAAGCATATATCCTTGCCAACGGTGAAATTTTAATTCATGGTGACAGCGAAACCATCGCTAACGATCCAACGGCACGTAAATATTATCTTGGCGAAAACTTTAGCATGTAGGAGGAATAGGGATGCGTTTACGCTTACTGGATCGTTATGTTTTAAGTGAATTGCTGTACCCTTTTATTTTTGGTATCGCTTCGTTTTCCAGTATTTTTATTGCCAGCTCCATGCTTTTTAAGCTGACACAATACATGACTAAATACGGGGCCTCGGGAGAAACTATTGCCAGATTATTTATGTATAGTTTACCAGAAGTAGTAAATTATACCTTTCCAATGTCGATGCTGCTGGCTTCGCTGATGGCATTTGGTAAATTGTCAGGCAGCAGCGAGATTGTGGCAATGAAATCAGGGGGTATCAGTTATTACCGTATTGTTGCACCTGTACTGATCGTAGCTTTTTTTGTCAGCATGTTTTCTGTTGTTTGGGCAGAGAAGGTAGTGCCGGCGGCAAAAGTACAGTATGGCAGGATTTTAGAATATGAGATTAAAAAGAATACTAAACCGAGAACCCAGGATCATGTTATCATTAAAACTTTGAGTGGCAGTACTCAGAGAATTACTTATGCCCGCCGTTTTGATGAAGAAAAAGGTTTAATGGAAAATATTACGATCGAAGAGTTTGAAAAATCTCATCTGGCGAGAATTCAAACAGCTAAACAAGCTTACTGGGAAAATGGATCCTGGCGTCTGGAAGATGGTACTGTTTATACAATGAACGAAGCGGAAGGCATTAAAAGCACTGCTAAATTTAAAGAGCAGATCATCCCGCTTGATGTAACTCCAAGAGAGATTTCCTGGGAACAAAAAGAACCTGAGGAAATGACAATCAGGGAATTGCGTGAATATATTTCTGTTTTAGAAAGACAGCATCAGCCGACAGCACGCCAGTGGTGTGAAATCTATATGCGGATTTCGATTCCGTTAGCCAGCTTTTTCTTTGCTATGATCGGTGCTCCGTTAGGCACTCAGAAACAAAGAACAAGTTCTTCTATTGGCCTTGGTATCAGTATTATCGTAATCTTTATTTATTATGCGATAATGACACTTACTACAGGTCTTGGTAAAGGCGGGGTGATGAATCCTCTGCTGGCATGTATTATTCCCAATCTGATTTGTTTGGGAGCCGGTGTATTTTTACTGCAGAAGAAAAACGCTTGATTTAAAAAATATATTTTGAAGTAAAGGAGGTGTATTCATGTTCGGATTACGGTTGATTTTAATTCTGGCAGTAGTTGGCGGTTTGATTGCTTTTATTGGTGATAAACTGGGAAGTAAGATCGGCAAGAAAAAACTTTCTGTTTTTGGTTTAAGGCCCTATCATACTTCTGTGTTGATGACCGTTATAACCGGAATTTTGATCGCCTCTATTACTTTGGTAACAATGGCTGTTGCTTCTGACAGTGCTAGAACCGCAATGTTTGGAATGGAAAAGCTTCAGAATGAATTAGCGGCCTTGAACAGAGAAAAAGATCAGGCGTCTGTGGCGTTGGCAAAGGCTCAGGCTGATGTTGCTGAAAAGAATAAGGCAATTCTGGCTTTGGATGAACAGATAAAAGCCAGCGCGGCTGAAAAAGCGGCGATTGAGAATCAGTTAGTTGCTGCTCGTCAGAATTATGAGGAAGCCAAAGGCCAGCTTCAGCAGGCTCAGTCGGCTGTAGGAGAATTGTCGCAGGCTAAGCAGTCTCTTGAAGGGGAAGTAACTAATCTGGAACAGATGACAGAACGTCTGCGGCGAGGAATTTTGGCTATTCGTGAAGGTCAGGTTGTTTTTCGAAGCGGCGAAGTTGTTTATGCAGGAGTTTTAAAAGGCAGTTTAAATGACGAAGAAAATAGTCGGCAAATGCAGTTGTTTTTAGCTACGGCTAATGAAGTGACCCTGCATCGTATGGGAATAGAAGCAGAAGAACCTGTGCAGGCCATATGGATGCCTAATGAGGTAATTGAAGAGGCTTTGACGCGCATTAAAGCTGCGCAGGGGAATATTTTTGTCAGAGTAAGGACTGTTGCTAATATTATTGCTGGAGAACCGGCTGTATGTACGTTGGAATTGGCAGCGGACAATCGTATTTATAAAAATAACGAGCTGATTTTTAGTAAAGAAATAGACCTTGAACAAAGTGAGAGCAGTATGAATGGTGAAATATTAGAGTTTCTGTCTGATATTAACCGTGTAGCTGTTGCTGCCGGAGTCATACCAGACCCGCTTACAGGTAAGGTTGGTAATATGGATGCTGGAACAATGGTCGAAACAGGTGAGAAAATGGCTAAGTATGGCGGGAAAGTTATACTTAAGGCCTATGCTAAAGGTGACATTAACGCTTCTGGACCGGTTTTACTGCGCTTAGAGGTGGAAAATGCCGGAAAATAAAGTATGGTACTTAGGCGTTGATCCTGGTAGTGCTAAAACTGGATTTGCATGGGTAGAGGCAGATGGAAGAATAAAAAAGGTTGCAGTACTGGCAACAGAAACTTTACCAGAAGTGCTGCCGCAAATATTAGGATCTGCTCCAGCT
>ERZ791842.1326-NODE-1326-length-13000-cov-2.44311_pt1 | contig 13000 bp, 10 predicted proteins | sample MGYA00509944_ERZ791842 | MGnify/ENA primary metagenome ERZ791842 (study PRJEB30046, sample SAMN00715263) | human gut metagenome | study: EMG produced TPA metagenomics assembly of the A metagenome-wide association study of gut microbiota in type 2...
TCCCGGATGCAGTCTGCGAGCGCCTCTCCCTGCAATGCCCTCTCACTCTCCACAGTCACTGTCTTAAAATCCAGTGCCAGCGGAAGAAGTTCCCGGATCATCTCCCCATAATCTTTATCCGCCATGACACCCATGATAAAATGGAATTTTTCATCCGGATACATTGTCTCCAGACTTTTTTTCAGCGCCTCCACACCGTTACTGTTATGCGCACCGTCCATCAGGAAAAACGGATCATTGCTCACAAGCTCCATGCGCCCCATCCACTGCGTCCGGTCGATCCCTTCCCGGATCGCATGCTGCAAAGCTTTCCGTTCCGGCACATTCTTTTTTCCTGCAAAATATTTTTCAAAAAATAATTCTGCTGCAAGCATTGCCGCCACGGCATTTTCATACTGGTGCACACCGAGCATTTTCATTGTGACTGCATCGTATCCAGCGTATGAAAAACACTGTTTTCCGTCCTTTTGTGGCAGGATCCTGATCTCATCCAAGTTTACGACTTTTGTAGTTTTGATATCTGCACGCTCTGCGGCTTTGTTTAACACGTCCATTGCTTCTTTTTCCTGGCTCTCTAACACAAGCGCTGTGCCGTGCTTGATAATTCCTGCTTTCTCTGCTGCAATTTTGGCGAGTGTGTCACCAAGGATCGCCATATGGTCAAAACCGATTTTTGCAATGACGGTCACATCCGGCACTCCGCAGGCATTCGTGGAATCATACGTTCCGCCAAGTCCTGTCTCCAAAATCACAACATCACACTTTTGTTCCTTAAAATAAAGCAATGCCATTGCAAGACAGTAATCAAACATTGTCGGACAAACGCCAAAATCCATAGAGAGAAGCCTGTTTCCAAGGCGCATGGTATCCTCTTTTGAGATCATATCTCCCTGCACCTGGATGCGCTCCCTGAAATCCACCAGATGTGGAGAAGTAAACATCCCGGTTTTCAATCCTGCACATTCGAAAACAGAGCGCAAAAAAGCAGAGACGGAGCCTTTGCCGTTCGTCCCTGCTATGTGTATGATGCGTAAATCTTTCTCCGGGTGTCCTAACTGCTCCAACATTATCTTTGAGATCTCAACACCCTTTAAATTTCCAAATCTTCTTTTATTTTCAATCGCTGTTACTGTTTCTTCGTATGTTAATGTCTGCATCTGACTATACTGCCATGATCACGCCGCCGTCGTTGGCATACATGCTGCTGACACCCGCGGTATTGATGATGATGATCTTTTTGAACTTCGCAATCTTCTCGATTTTTTCCTTCACTGCTTTTGCCCTCTCCGGACAGTTACAGTGTGCGATTGCGAGAACACGGTTCTCACAGTCTTTTGTCTTTGAGATCATATCCTTCACCATACGCTCAAGTGCTTTGTTCATACCGCGCGCCTGATCTAACTGGCAGATTAAGCCCTCCTTTGTTGAGCCCATAACAGGCTTGATATTTAATGAATTGGCAATAAATGCTTTCAGATTGGAAAGTCTGCCATTCTTTCTCAATGTCTCTAACGTCTCCAATACAAAATAGGTGTTCATGGACTGGATGTACTCTTCCACCTTCTCCACAACCTCGTCGAAACTGCATCCGGCTTCCTCAAATTCCTGAATCTTCATGCCGATGATCGTCTCACCGATGGACGCTGATTTTGAATTGAACACATAAATTTTCTTTGCGTCTGTGTGCTCTTCCTCATAGAGATTCTTTCCGAGCACTGCACTGTTGTAAGAGCCGCTTAAGCCGCCGGACAATGTCACAACATAAACATGGTCTGCCTCACCCTCATATGCATCCATATACTGCTCCGGTGACGGGCAGGAGGACTTTGGTCCTTTCAGACTCTCTTTCACTCTTCTCAAAAAGTCTAACTGATTAAAAGTGCTGTCATCTTTGATACGGCATCCGTCCACTTCCAACTCTAATGAAACGGTCTCATAATGTCCATCCTGTTTTAATTCTTCCGGTAATTCCCCACAACTGTCGATTACAATCTTATACATAGTATCCTCCTTGTTTTGCGAAGCAAAATGCGACTGTCCTTACATGGAGCAATGCCCAGCAAGCTGTGCAGGATTTTGCCTCCTTGTGATATTCATTATTATATCAAAAGTTTCTTTTTTCTATTACATGTAGTATTGATTACTACGTAACATTAACACAAAAACTTTACTTTGTATAGAGGATATTATGTTTTTTATTAAAATTTTATAGTCAGCACGTTCTGGTCGGAATCTTCCAGATAATATAAAGATGTCAGTCCTTTGCAGTAATGCACGATCTTCTGATCCGTGATAAAGTAGGTGAATGCCTGTTCGTACAGCTCCCTGTCTGCAAACCTGACAGAGCAGAAACCATCTCCCTGCTCATAGGCAGCCCGATATACATTTCCGATGCTGTCTGCATCCCATGTGTCAAAATAAAGATTTTCATGGACATAATAATTGTCTTTTACCGCCTGACACACCGGAACGATAATATCGTCATTCGGCTGATGCGTTTTCTGTAATTCCCCGGTCGTAACTGCAAAATAATTATAATTGATAAAAGAATCCAGCCCCATTCCATCGCCGCTGTAGGTGGCATTTCCCCAGGTCGTATCAATATAGTAATACTCTCCATCCAGCTTTGCCAGATTCCATGCATGAGACTGTCCGTCTGCCGTTCCGGCCACCACTGCACAGGGAATGTCCAGTTTTTCCAGAAGATACTGCGTTGCTGCAGCGTATCCCTGACAAACCGTTTCCCCATTGACAAACACACTGATGATGTTCTGATTGTCCGGCGCACCTGTGCTATACGCAACATTCGAAGCCAGATAATCAAACACATATTTTGCCTTGTCATAATCCGGTGCTTGCGCATCGATCCCTGCCAAAATCTGACTGACTGTCTCGTCGATCTGTGCCTGCATGTCCATCCGCTCGGCATCCGTCATGGTAAACTTTGGTGTAAAATGGAGATCTACCAGCTTTTCCCCTCTGGTATACTGCGTGTAAGTGTAGCCCGATACCCAGAACAGTCCGCCGTGGTCCGCCATCACCGAAACATACGCCTGATGCAGGACTTCGTTGTCTAACGTGCTCAGCGCCACATCTTCTTTTTCATAGAGAATCGCATCATAAACCTCGTCGTACACAGTGCGTACTTCCTCCGGAAGCGTCTGATATACATAACAGTCCACAGACTGCTTTTCAACGGATGGCTCTGCCTGCTTCTCTGTTTCCCCGCAAACTGCTGCCTGCTCAGTGTCCGTTTCCTGTTCTTTACTTTTTACTTCCGTGCCTTTTCCTTCTGCAATTTTCTCTTCCACATAGCGGGTAATATCGGATAATTGATTGGTTGTCTGCTGACACCCCGAAAGCAGAATGAGTGCTGCACACGCCGCACTCCCTGCCACATAGGAAAAAAATTTTTTTCTCACCTGATTCTCCTGTCAAATGCATACTTCATGCTGTATGTATCTTTTTTGCCTTTCAGCCAAAATAAGCGCTCAAATCCTTCAATGCCTGCTGGTCTGCTGCTGCCATCAGTTCTCTTGCAGAATGCATTGCAAGCAATGGGATTCCGATATCCACTGTTTTTACCGGAAGTAACGCTGATGCGATCGAGCCTAATGTGCCGCCTCCTGCAAGATCCGAACGGTTCACAAATTTCTGATATGGGATCTGATCCTTCTCACAGATCTGCTGGATCACTGCGACCGCACCACAGTCTGTTGCATAGGACTGGGAGCATGCTTCCTTGATGCAGAATCCTTTTCCAAGCACCGGCTTGTTGGTCAGATCCATCTTTCCGGCATAGTTTGGATGAAGTCCATGTGCCACATCCACGGATAAAATGATGCTGTTGTACAGTCTGTTCCACACTTCTTTTTCCAGTCCACACTCAGTCAGAATACGCACCAGCATATCATGGAGCAGAATGGAACCGGCACCCTGTTTGGAACGGCTTCCGATCTCCTCGTGATCGAACAGTGCAATGAGATTCATGCCGTCCGCCCTGTCGCTGTCGATGATCGCAGACACCAGTGCAGAACAGGAATTTAAGTTATCGAGTCTGGATGCAGAGATAAACTCATCGTTTAATCCCACAAACTCCGGCTTTTCTTTATTGTAAATAGTCAGCTCAAAATCAAGAATATCCTCTTTTTTCACAGCAAGCTCTTTTGCAAGAAAATCAAGAAAATAGTCTGCATCATCGGAAAGTCCGCAGATTGGGAGCAGTTCCGTCTGCTTATTTAATTCCACGCCCTTGTTCACCTCACGGTTCATGTGGATCGCAAGATTCGGGATGGTCATAAGATTTTTTTCAGACTGGAACGTGACCACTTTCGGTGTAAACACATCCCCACTGCGCACTGCAACTCTTCCGGCTACACCGAGTGGACGGTCGAGCCATGTATTTAAGATTGCGCCGCCGTAAACTTCCACATTCACCTGTGCGTATCCGTTTGTCTGAATATCGCAGGACGGTTTGATCCTTAAGCATGGGAAATCTGTATGTGCTGCTGCAATGCGGATTGCAGGCTCTCTGTCACTCCAATTCTGCGGTAATGTGAATGCAAACAATGTCGTTTCATGATGATTTATCACATATTTTCCGCCCGCTTTTAAGTTCCATGCCGTACCGTAATCAACCACTTCAAAACCGGCATCCGTCAGTCTTTTTTCGCATGCGCTCACTGCGTGCGCCGGTGAGATTCCTTTCTCCAGTAAATCAAATAAAATTTCTGTCTCTGTCATATCTGTTACCAACCTTTCCATCAAACCTCAGACTTTTTATCTGCGGCTGCAAATCTGTATAATCATTCCGTATTTTGCATTCGCAAATCCTCTGTATTCTAGCATATTTTCTCTAATTTGTCATTTCAGTTATTTACAAGAAAACAAACCAATGATAAATTTATGTTGATACCATTTTCTTTTGGGAGGATTTTATGATCGCTTTAAAAATTGCCGAAGTCAAAGACTTTATGAATAAATTACTGTGCCAGGATGTGTTTGACCACTTTCTCATTCAGGAGGCTGTCATCACAACGAATGTATCCTGCCATATCGACGGCACGCTGCAAAAAGACTTCTACACCTCAGAAGAACTCGAAGAACAGAATCTTACCGGGCTTTCCTTTGTTCCGTATGGTCTTTTGCGCAGTTCCTGTTTCAACCTGATCAAAGGAAAGAAAACACCTTCCTATTTCAAGTTTTCCCTCCTGTTATCGCCGGAAAATCTCAAACGCACCCTCTCCCAGACCGGAAGTTCTTTCACGGAAAATGATATTTCCGCCATGTTCTTAAATATCCGTTTCCAGAATGGAGAACTGACCGTGACCACGGGTATCTCCTACCGGATCTTCTCGACCGACAAAACTCTTGAGCACGAGTGGGACACACTCCTCAAACGCTTTCTGACGAAAAATCAGATTTCATTTGACGAATTGTAGCGTCTGGCCTCCCCCTCTCTCCCGGCTTTTACTTGGTTTTCATTATGGAATAGATAAAAGGGTTTCTTATAAAACTTGCTCGAATTGCGGCTTTATCAGTGTTCACATTTTGACTTTTTTGATTGTTTATATTCATTCAGAAATGGACAGTCCGCACAATGTGTTCGTCTGCGGCCACACTTCCTTCTTATCTGTATCGTGCGCAAGTTACATGCCGGAAAATCAGCAGATGAGCAGGTCAAAAATCACTCAGGCTTTCTTTGATTTTTGACCTGCAATAAAGGATGCTGATTCCGGCATTTACTTGCGCTAGATACAGATAAAGGAAGTGTGTCCCAGACGGACACATTGCGTGGACTGTCCATTGATGAATGTACATAAACTTAAAGTCAAAATGTGAACACTGATAAAGCACTCAATTCTCACAAAAGTTTTATAAGGAACCCTTTTATCTATTCCATAGCTTTACACTTTGACAAAAGCCGGGAGAGAGGGGGAAGCCAGACGCTACAATGCCACGGTAAATAAGATTGATTTTCCGTCCTCGCTTTTGGCTGTGATCTTGCCCTTGTGTGCTTTCACGATCGCATACACGACGGAAAGTCCGATTCCAAAGCCCCCAGTCCTGGAATTGTGGGAAGCGTCCATACGGTAAAAACGCTCGAAAAGCATATCCAGCTTTCCTTTTTCGATCTGGTCTGTGGTATTCCACACGGTGATGATTTTGTTTTTTCCGGAAGTTTTTAGTGCGATGCGGATGATGCCCTGCTCTGAGGAATATTTCATTGCATTGTCCAAAAGCAGGGAGATCATCTGACGGATATTTTTTTCATCGCCGACATATTCCACATGCTCTGCCACATTGATCTCAAATTGTTTTCCTTTTGTTTTTGCGACAGAGCGGAATCCCTCTGCGGTATCAAGCACTGCATCAGAAAGTGAAAATGACACTTTTTCCAGCTTTGTCCCTTCCTCGTCCATGCGGGAGAGAAACACCAGTTTTTCCGTGAGGGAAGTCAGTCTTGCAATCTGTTTTCTCGTACTCTGCGTCCACTCGTTTTCCCCCTCCATCATCTCAATGACTTCGGTGTTGGCATCGATGATCGTGAGTGGCGTTTTGATCTCATGGCTTGCGTCCGTGATAAAGCGTTTCTGTTTCTCATAGCTTTCTGACACCGGTTTTAACACTTTTCCGGAGAAAAAGTAGATCATGACAAACACGATAACAAGTCCGAGTGTTCCTGTTCCCACGCTTGCAAGAACATACGTTCTAATAGTAGAGATTTCCCGCTGACAGTTTAAAAATACATACATCGTCGAGCCGTCACTGTCCGTTGCATGGTATTTATAATCAGCAAAAAAGCCTTTTTTCTTTCCTTTTTTCCACAGCTCCGCTGCGTATTCCTCCGCTGTACCGGCTGAGATGGAAGCAATTTTTCCGGTATCCACAGATTCCACTGTACCGTCCGGTGCGATCGTCACTGTAAAATACCGGGTGTCAAACGGACTTTCCTGCGAAATTCCATGCTTTTGCAGGTCATTCATTGCCGGTGGCTGATCTGACTTAGGTTCCAATTTTTTTCCAAAATCTCCGGGTGTCATATCCGGGAAAGTACCTCCGTTGTCAGCGATCAGGGAGAGTCTTGCATCCAGCGCCTGATTGGTACTGATGTAGTTTGCAATATTGATCGTACCGACAATTGCGATCAGCACGATAGAAACAGACAGCATTGCAATTGCAATAAATTTTCTTCTTAATTTTTTAAGCATTGTCTTTCTCCAATGAATATCCAAGTCCTCTGGCCGCCCTGATCTTCACCTGACTTCCAATGGAGGTTAATTTTTTTCTCAAATAGGAAATATATACCCATACGACATTTTGTTCCGCTTCTGAATCGTAGCCCCAGATTTTATCCATAAAAAGATCCGGGCAAATGACCTGTCCTGGATTAGACATGAGCATTTCAAGCATCTGGTATTCCTTGCCAGCAAGACGGATACCTTCTGGATTCTCAGGTCCTGTGAGCTGATAGGTAGAACGGTTCAGTGCAATATCGCCAAATGTCAGCACATTATCGGTCGTGTCCGTCTGTCTCCTTGTCATTGCCCGGATCCTCGCCAGAAGCTCTTTCATGGAAAATGGTTTCGGCAGATAATCGTCTGCGCCACTGTCTAAACCCTCCACACGGTCATCAATCTCTGCCTTTGCTGTGAGCAGCAGGACCGGAACGGAATTTCCATGTCTGCGGATTGTTTTTAATACGGTGATACCATCCATTTTGGGCATCATGATATCTAAGATCACACCGTCATAATTGTCACCGTTTTCCAGATAGTCCAAGGCTTCTGCACCATCGTACACAGCGTCTACCGAGTAATTGTTATGTTTTAACACCGTGACAAGCGCACGGCTCAAATCCTCTTCATCTTCTGCAAGCAATAACCTCATACAAAATCCCATGCCTTTCGTTTATTTCACAGTGATACCGATTCCTGCCCTCAGCTGTTTTTATTCTGCGGTCACTTCTGTCGTCGTTCCCGATGTTGTGAGCGTGTACGTTGCTCCGCTCTCCACCTCTGCGGTGCTGATGATCACACAGTCATAGGTTTTTAATGCCGTGTAACTTACGATCACATTTCCCTCACTGTCTGTCAGCACAACGTTGCCGGCTTCCATTTGTTCTCCTAATTTTACCATAAGAACCTTCTGTTTGGAAGAATCACTCATCACCTCTGCCATGCCGCTGCTGCCGATTGCCACAAGCGTTCCGCCGTTCACATACGCAGACGACCGGTCGCCGTAATCGATCGCACTGTTTCCGTTATCAGACGGACCGTCAATGTAGATCTCACCGCCGTTGATCGTCAGATCGCCGTTGGAATCCACGCCGTCGCCGCCTGCCAGAATGTGGATATATCCACCGTTTAATTCCATTTTCTCGCCTGCTGTATTGATACCGTCATCACTTGCAGTGATATCAATCGTTCCATCGTTGATCGTCACCGCCGGGCCTTCCAGACCTTCATAACTCTCTGTCACGGTGATCGTACCACCATTTACTATCAGTGCATCATCTGCATGCACACCATCATCGCCTGTCGCAAGCGTGTATGTTCCATCTGCGATCGTAATATTTGCGTTGCTGTGGATGGAATCATCTGCGGAATCAATCTGGTAAGTGCCTCCATTTAAGTACATGCCGCCACCTGCCTTAATTCCTTTTGTGCTGGTGCCGCTCTCGTCGGTTGTGGTATCCTGTGGCATATTTTCTCCATCCGGCTTTTCCCCCATCTGTGGCATGCTTTCTCCGTCCGGTCTCTCGCCGTTTTGTGGCATTCCGCCACCCGGTCCACCCGGCACATCTGACTCATGCGTTTTCAGACTGTTTGCAGCGCCGCCCCCGGCTGTGATGTCAAGTGTTCCATCCTCGATCTGCACGATATTGGAAGCGTCCATGCCATCGCCATCACTTGTGATCGTAAAATCACCATCTGCAATATAAATATAGCCCTTTTCATCATCTGCATTTTCCGCATGAATGCCATCTTTTTCTGCGGTTAAAATAAAGGTTCCATCTGCGATACGCACACTGTCTTTTCCCGATAATGCGTGCCCTGCTGCTGTGATATCGTATGTACCGCCTATGATTTTCAGATCATCTTTGGATACAATTCCATGTCCTTCTGCTGATATGATCGTCAGACTTCCAGTGCCGTTTAACGTAAGGTCTGATTTTGCAAAAATCACGGCATCAATGTTGTTGTCGTCAATCGCAACATACTCATCCGTATTGCGAAGTGTATTCTGCGATCCTTCTGCAAGCGTTACAAATACTTTCTCTGCGCTTTTTACATACACTGCTGCACTTGAAGCACAGGTAATGTCCACATTATCAAATACGATCTGCACTTTCGCATTATCTGCATCCACCACAATCTGTCCTTCCGACAGTGTTCCGGAAAAAATATAAGTCCCTTCTGCCGTGATTGTCACCGTCTGTCCTTTGATTACAACGCCATCCGTTTCCCCCGTGATACCATCATCGGAAAGTGTGACATAAACTGCCCCACTCTCCTCATAGGTTCCTGCCAGATCCCGCTCAGTAAACATATCTGCACTTGAAAAAGTTCCTGCTTCACTCTGTGCTGATGTTTCTTCTGCATTTGTTTCTGTTTCCGAGGAAACAACATTGCCAGTACTGCTCTTTATTCCTGTACAGCCTGCCACTGCCGTCATGGATAATGCCATGGCAAAAAACAACGCCAGCAGTTTTTTTCTTCTATAACTCATTGACATTTGCCTCCTGTCTCATCATACTGATTTCCAGATTTCCGTTTCTGCATCTCAATTCATCGAGAAATGTTTTCTCTTCCGCATTGTCTTTTAACGTCACATGATAGGTAAGTTTGTAAAGACTTCCCATATTGGAGGTTTTCACAGCGACTACTTCACAGGATGATAAATATTTTTCAAAAAGATCATCAAATGCTGCTCCGTAATTTAAATCCTCCGGGATTGTGATACGAAGTGTTTTTTCTCTTACTTCTGCTTTTTTTACACCGAATCCGGTCACATTTAACACAAACATCACGGCTCCCATAATGAGTGAAAACAATACTGCAAATCCAAGATACCCCATCCCTGCGATCAGTCCTGCCGCCATTGCAAGAAAAATGGTTCCGATCTCTTTTGCAGTTCCCGGCACAGAACGGAAACGTACAAGCGAAAATGCTCCTGCCACAGCCACTCCGGCACCTACATTTCCGTTTACCATCATGATAACAATGCAAACGATTGCCGGAAGCATTGCGAGTGTCACTGCAAAGCTTGTCGTATAGCGGCTTTTATAAGTGTAAACCCATGTGATGAATGCCCCGATCAGCAGTGACACCACAATACAGAGCAAAAAATCCGGCACGGAAATCACCGCCGCACCTGCTGTATCAAAAATTCCTGTAAATAAATTGTTTAACATATTAATTTCTCCATTTCTTTTTTAACATTTTATTGCCTGCTGCACAACCTCATCTCCGGTAAACACAAAGAAATTTTCCGGTGGACAGCTTCTTCTCTGCTCTCTCGCATAAATCGTGCGGTAGGCGGTCGCATATTTGGAAAATGACGTTTTGTAAATCTGATTTTCTGTCAGAAAATGAACCATCCAGAGCGGTATTGCGCCCGCCGTTTTCACTTCCATAAGCACTTTATTTTTATCTAAAATTGCTTCTCCGTAAATTCCTTTACAAAGAGAAAGGTCGTAATTTCTCCAGAGAATGTTCTGATCAAACGTGATCCGGAACTCGTGATCGTCCTTCGCATAAAAAGCTTCTCTCTCATAGGAAAGCATCACTGCCGGAGACAGCTTTTTATAATTTTTCAGACAGTAATCGATTTCTCTGGTGATCTGTGTGTCTTTTACTTTTTCGTGAAAAAGCAGGTAACGTTCTGCCTCGTCCTCCGTCATTGCAATTCTTCTTTTGTATACAACGGACTCATACTTCTTCTTCAGTTCCACAAAAACGGTCGTGTCCTTGTCTGCCGTGCCATAACTTCTCAATCTCAGTTTTTCTTTATAAACCGGGTGTTCCATTGATCTTTGGATCAGCAGATAGTCCGGTGTATCAAAGTAGAGACTGCATATTGTACTCATTCCATGCTCGTCTGCAGTCATGTATTGTTTCATTTGATTTTTTAACAGTTCCGCCTGCGTGATATCCAACATATATTTGATCTCACACCTTTTAAATATCATCTGATCTGCCATAAGTGTCTCCTTTCCTTTGCGCATATCTTATCAGGCGAACCTTAAATGAACTTAAAAAAAGAAACCATCCTTTAAAAAATGGTTTCTTTGTCATGTTTCATTATGTTTTTCTGTTATCTGGATTCGGACTGGAGTTCGGCGATGGCGGTGTGGCGTTGACCGATTTCTTTGCCGGCTTCCTCGCCCTGCAGATATGCTTTTTCTGCGACTTCTTCTGAATATTTTCTCATTATTTCACACACTGCGTTTACACCTCCCTCTTCATGTTTCAGATAATGCACACGGTTGGTTAATTTTGGAAATTTGGCATTATCTATCTCTTTTTGCAGAAAACAGTCCATGTATTCTGAAATAGTTGTTCCGTCTTTTACTGCGGTATTGACGAATACACGCTCCAATCCGTCGTCTACTTTTTCCTGTGTTTCCCGGATCACGCTGTCCACGTGATAGATCACCCTGCCACGTTTAAAGATATCGAACTCGGAAATATACACAACGATCAGATCGATCGTCTTTTCAAATTTCTCTTCCGTCTGCGAGTCCCGCACCGTGATGACCGATGCATTGAACCGAACTCTTTTTAAATGGTGATCCTTGTTAGAACGCTGCACTTCCACGTTACACTTTTTTCCATTTCCAAGGATACAGAGTGCATCCAGACGGACAGATCGCCCGTACAGGTTTCTCTCACTGCTCTGCACGATAACGTCTTTTACGACGAGTTTCTCATCTTCTAAAATGATACGCAACATCTCCTGACATACGCCAATATCATCTGCCAGTACTTCAAAAAACGTATCATCAATAGGTCTGAAATTTTTAACCTGTTCTATCTTTTCCTCTAATGTCATTTTATCTCCTGTTTTTTCTTGGTATACAAACAGGCTTTCCGCATGATCTATGTTTATTATATAGAACCCCTCAAGATTCTTCAAGACTGTTTGCATGGTTTTTTGGTTACCGTTCTATATCTGTACCTGTCATTTTCTCCTGCTGAATGGTTCACCGATATGGTGATGAATTTTTTTTGTTACGTTAGCATGTTTTGTAACTTTGATTTGATAAAAAAGATAGGTTTATTGTAAGGGGCTGGGTGGGGAAAGTCAAGGAAACTTTTAACTTTTCCTGCTCTTTTGCATTTTGACTGAATGATTGAAATGGAAGAGCCAGCTCCTCACGGCTGCTGGTTGCATGCAGACGGCGCTGCCATTGCAGCTCGAAGCAGTTGTTCCACTTTTTCCTGCTCAATTTTCTTTTCCTGATATTTTCTGATACTTACTCTGTGAAAAATACTATTCATTCTATTTTCCTCCAATCATATTTCTACACTCATTTAAAAGCTCTCATCGCCACGCTTCATCTCCAACGCTGTCCCATCCTTCCAGTCACAGCAATTGCGGAGGTACTCCGCCTCTGTATTCAAAAAGTTTTCCGCAGCACAATCGGCTCAATCGTATTGTTTTCGTAATTGCAGACGTAAATGGTTTTGACACAATTTAAAAATACCCGGTCAAATCGCATTTTTTTCTTTTCCTGTGTATATCTCATATATTCGAACAGTGCACCTGCATCAATATCATTCTCGTCTGTCGGATGCAGAAAAAGATACAAACCATTGTAGCGCTTATGGATATAATTTGCATTTAGTTTTTCCAGTTTGCGATCAAAACGATATTTCGCCTTGGAAAGATAATCCTGCTGCACGGTATTATCTGGCAGAATCGCCCAGAACCTTCCGTTGTAAAAATTCAGCCGCTCTCCATATTTATCAAACGCCAAAGAAGGTAGTTCCTC
>ERZ791842.1328-NODE-1328-length-12955-cov-2.6538_pt1 | contig 12955 bp, 10 predicted proteins | sample MGYA00509944_ERZ791842 | MGnify/ENA primary metagenome ERZ791842 (study PRJEB30046, sample SAMN00715263) | human gut metagenome | study: EMG produced TPA metagenomics assembly of the A metagenome-wide association study of gut microbiota in type 2...
GATTATGAAGTGGTGGTCTGATATACTCCCGGTGCAGGGTAAACCATCTTATGATGACAAGGTGCTTGGCAGAGAAAAAGAGTTTGCAAAAGGCGGTCCTGACCCTGAAAAGGAAGATGAGGTAATGCTTGTCAGGGAGAGGGTTTCAAGAATATATTACAACCGCCATTTCTTTGACTATCCTATATCAATGAAACCTGAGACTATAAAAAATATGGGACTTTTTACTACATTTAAGGCAGGAATGAGTTATCTTGGCTCATGCATAAAGAAAAGACCTGAGACAAATCTTGAAAACTTTTACATAAACCGTTTTGGAAAAGTATTATACAGTATGTTTTTTGAGGGCTACACGGAAAAACTCTGGGGCAGGCATCCGAGAGAAATATCGGCGGATTGGGGGGCTCAGCGTGTTAAAGGACTTTCTATCCGTGCGATAATTAAAGATATTTTTTCTAAGATATTCGGTAAAAAAGATAACGCAAATGCTGAAACTTCACTTATTGAACAGTTCTGGTATCCTAAGTACGGACCGGGTCAGCTTTGGGAACTTACGGGAGAGAAGATAAAAGAAAAAGGCGGAAGTATCTTATTTGAACATAGTGTAAAAAAAATAAATAAAAAAGATGGTAAGATAGTTTCGGTCGTATGTGCTACATCGGAGGGTGAAAAAGAAATATCAGGTGATGTATTTATTTCTTCAATGCCTGTAAAAAATCTTGTTGAGGGAATGAACGATGTGCCTGACGATATTATGGATGTGGCAGTAGGACTTCCGTACAGGGATTTTGTTACGGTTGGACTTCTTGTAAAGAAACTTGAACTTGTAAATAAGACGGACAAGAAAACATTATCAGATATAGTACCCGACTGCTGGATATATGTTCAGGATAAAGGATACAAACTTGGAAGAATACAGATATTTAACAACTGGTCACCGTATATGGTTGAAAAACCTGAGGACACGGTTTGGATTGGACTTGAATATTTTTGTGCCGAGGGTGATGAATTCTGGAATATGACTGATGAAGAATGTATCGCATTTGCAAAAGACGAGCTTGTGAGAATGGAAGTGATAAAATCGGATGCAGTCTTTGATACACACAGGGAGAGAGTAAAGAAAGCATACCCGGCATATTTTGATACATACAGCGATTTTGATAAGCTGGTTACATATTTAGACGGTTATGACAATCTTTTCTATGTGGGAAGAAACGGTCAGCACAGATACAACAATATGGACCACTCAATGCTTACGGCAATAAATACTGCAAAAGCAATAAAAGATAATGTAACTGATAAAACAAATATATGGAATGTAAATACGGAGAAAGAATATCATGAGTCAAAATAAACAAATGACTGAAAATATAATAAACACGATTGCAAAACATCCGTACCTGTCAATGTTTTTGGTATGTCTTATGGCAAATTTGCTTTGTTTTGGTTCGGAGGGAAATGTTCCTCAGAATACTCTTGGCATTAAAGACATTGTGAGAAAAATATTATTTGCAATGGTTGTGTTATATGCGGTGATGGGTACTTATATATGGATGGTTATATGTTATAATACAAGAGGATGAGATTATTATTAGATAAATTATGGAGGTTAATTTTGAAAACTTATATCCTTAATGAAATTTCATTGATTGTACCATGTTATAATGAGCAGGAGTCGCTTCCTGTTTTCTTCAATGAAATAAACAAAACAATGAAAACGATGGGCTGTACATACGAATTACTTTTTGTAGATGATGGATCTTCTGACAATACTCTTGAGATTTTAAAAGCAGCATCAGAAAATGATTCGCATATACGATATATTTCATTTTCAAGAAATTTTGGCAAAGAAAGTGCGATGTATGCAGGTTTTTGCAATGCACATGGTAAATATATTGCGGTAATGGATGCTGACTTACAAGATCCCCCGGCATTGCTGCCTGAAATGCTCCGGCTTATAAAGGAGGATGGATATGACAGTGTTGCTACAAGGCGTATTTCACGAAAAGGCGAGCCTGCAATCAAGAGTTTTTTCGCAAGACAGTTTTACAAACTGATAAATCGTATATCTGATGCCAATATAGTTGATGGTGCTCGTGATTTCAGACTTATGAAGAAGGAAATGGTTGATGTTATAGTATCAATGTCAGAATATAATCGTTTTTCAAAAGGCATTTTTGGCTGGATAGGATTTAAAACATATTGGTTACCTTTTGAAAATCATGAACGCATTGCAGGAGAAACTAAGTGGAGCTTTTGGAAGTTGTTTAAATATGCTATTGAGGGAATTATCAATTTTTCAAATGTTCCATTAAATATCGCATCGTGGTTTGGTATTTTTATGACAGTTATAGATTTCTTCGCAATCATTTTTATTGTTATTCGTAAACTTATATTTGGAGATCCTGTTGCAGGCTGGGCATCTACAGTGTGTATCATAACCTTGATAGGCGGCATACAGCTTTTTTGTATGGGAATTATGGGACAATATATATCTAAGACTTATTCAGAGGTGAAAAACAGACCGCATTATATAGTTTCAGAAAGCAGCTTAGATGATATAGAAAAAATAAAATGATTTATGTTTACGGTCAGCCGTATATTCACAATCGGTGATGCCGGCTGGCTGATGATGTAAATAAGAATGGCATAAAAATTGATATGCCAAACATGTTTATTATTTAAAATTATTAATGAAATGAGAGGATATTCAATGAAAGTTCAAACTGTGAAATCAGGGAAAATATACAAAGATTTTCCTATGTTTATAAGTGTATTTATATTGGCAGAATTAATGATGCTTTATATTTTGAAAAATAATGGTTTTTATCCGTTTGGTACAAAATCAATGCTTATAATGGATATGAAAAATCAGTATGTTGAATTTATAACTTCTCTTAGAAATATTATAAGAGGAGAAGATTCAATATTTTTTTCATGGTCACGCTCTATGGGAGGAAATTATATAGGTGTTTTTGCTTATTATATTGCAAGTCCGTTTTCTTTTTTAACATTGCTTTTTTCAGTTGAAAAGATGCCTGTTGCCATTGAGTTTCTCACATGTTTAAAAATTGGACTATGTGGTATCAGTTTTTGTATATATGCTAAATATCTTTTTGACAAGTATAATGCAAAGTCAAAAATATTAAATATATGCTTAATAATTCCATCAATATGTTATGCTTTTATGTCATATACAATGGTATATTCGCTAAGTATCATGTGGCTGGATGCAGTTATTTTTTTGCCACTTATACTTATGGGGCTTGAAAAAATATTTGATGGTTCAAAGGGACTTCAGTATGTTCTGTGTCTTACTTTATTGTTTATAAGTAATTATTATACCGGATATATGGTTGCTATTTTTACCGGACTTTATTTTATTATAAAAATCGTAAGTCAATATGATATTTCAAAAAGAAACATAAAAAAAGAGCTGTCAATTTTGATACATTTTATAATGACAAGCCTTATGTCTGCCGCATTGGCTGCACCATTGCTATTAGCTTCTTTAAAGGATTTAATGTCAGGAAAACTTTCAGATGTATATACAGGTTATGAACCTGCTGAAAGTACAAACTTTGTGTTTGCAAAAATATTTACCAAGTTCTTATATGGAAAATATGACAGTATTACGAATACAGGACTTCCGGCAATATATTGCGGCTTCGTGATAATTATTTTTGCAGCGTTATTTTTCTTTATGAAAAATATAAATATCAGAGAAAAAATCGGTATGATACTATTGATATGCCTGTTTTTATTGAGCTTTTATTTTGTTGGACTTGACAAGGTGTGGCACGGATTTCAATATCCAAACTGGTTTCCATACAGGTATGCTTTTTTGTTTAGCTTTACATTGATTTATATGGCACTTCGTACACTTATATCAATTGATTTAAGTCAGGCAAAGTTGAAAATGCATTTGCTGGAAATTATACCAAATTATGTGTATAAAATGGCTGCATTTATTATAATTGTTGGTGTTTTAATTGAAATGGCAAATAATGGTGCAATTCTTATAAAGGGACTTGGAAATGAATTTGGCTATGGCGAAATGGAAGAATACACATCGTTTATAAGGAAGACAAAACCGTTGGTTGATGGTATAAAAAAGAATGACAATGATTTATACAGAGTAAACCAGCGATATGATTATTCGAAAAATGATGCAATGCTTCTTGGTTATCATGGTATGACACATTATTCATCAGCATTTAATGCATATATAAATAATCTTATACCTAAACTTGGTCTTGGTCAGAGTTATTTTTGGAATTCAGGATATTCGTCAACTCCGCTTACAGACAGTATATTTGGATGTAAATATACGATAAGTGATGAAACAATGCCGGCATCATGCTATACGCAGCTTGATACTACAGCAGAAGGCGGAAGCAGTTATAAAAATGACATGGCACTTCCTTTTGCGTATGCAGTATCAGATAAATGTACTGAACCTGATTTAAATCAGCCGGGAATTTTTGCAAATCAGAACAATTACCTTTCATCTGTTACCGGAACTACTGTAAATTATTTTACAGGCTGTCAGTTTAGTGTTAAACAGGACACTGCAAATACATGGACTTATAGCATACAGGCAGTTTCAGATAATCCTATGTATTTATATATGCAGTCAAATGCAGGCTATGCGGATGTTTATGTAAACAACAACCGCATAAGTGATTATTTTTCAGAACGAAAAACAGGTGCACTTTATCTTGGCGATTTTACCACAGGACAGACGGTGACTGTTCAGGTAGTGGCTGCTGATGACGGAAATACTTACTCACAGACATTTACGGATATTGTACAATTGGATGTGGCGGCACTTAAAAATACAACGGCTTCATTGCAAAAGCACGGTTTGAAAATAAAAAAGCAAAATGGCAATAGTATTTCAGGTGAGATAATATTGGATAATGGGCAAAATCAAATTATGACTTCTATTCCATATGATGAGGGGTGGACAATATATATTGATGGGGAAAAAACAGACTATACAAAATATGCAGGCTCATTTATCAAATTTGACTGTTCATCAGGAAAGCATACCATAACAATGAAATATGTATCACCAGGATTTTATCAGGGAGTAATTGTCGGAATAATCGGCTTGCTCGCCTTTGCATTTGTATTTATACTGCATCCGATGAGAAAAAGCAGAGAAAATAAAATTGCCATGACATTATAGATAAGGGAGAAAGATAAAAACAAGCTATTTTGAGCACTTCAGAGTGGCTTGTTTTTCTTTACAGAAATATACCTGAATGTTAAAATATAGCTACAGATTTACGGAAAAATTGGGTGCAGATTAAACGGAGGGTGCATATGGCAAGAGTTGTAGGAATTGGAAAACAAAGTTTTGAAAAAATAATAAAAGAAAACTGTTTTTATGTGGACAAAACAGGTTTTATAAAAGAATGGTGGGATAATAAAGACGATGTGACACTTATAACTCGTCCACGCCGTTTTGGAAAAACATTGAATATGGATATGATAAAGTGTTTTTTCTCAAATGAATACAAAGACAGGGGAGATCTGTTTGAAGGACTTGATATCTGGAAAGATGAAAAGTATCGTGAGTTGCAGGGAACATATCCGGTAATATTTTTAAGTTTTGCAGAGATTAAACAAAATAACTATCAAGATACCATAGCTAAAATAAAAAAGATATTGTGCAGTCTGTATCAATCATTTATGTTCTTAAAAGATTGGGATGGTTTAACAGATGAGGAAAAAAATAATCTTAAAAGAATATCGGAAGATATGTCAGATGTTACGGCACAGAGTGCATTAAATGAATTAAGCAATTATCTGAGCCGTTATTACGGGAAAAAAGTCATCATCCTGCTTGACGAATATGACACACCGATGCAGGAGGCATATACAAACGGATACTGGGAAGAACTGGTTGCTTTTACAAGAAGCCTTTTTAACTCTACATTTAAGACGAATCCATATTTAGAGCGGGCGATAATGACAGGAATAACAAGGGTTTCTAAAGAAAGTATTTTTAGTGACCTTAATAATCTTGAAGTGGTTACAACATTATCATCTAAATATACTACTGCATTTGGATTTACAGAGCAGGAAGTGTTTAATGCACTTGATGAGTTTGGACTCTCTGCACAAAAGGGAGAAGTAAAAGCGTGGTATGATGGTTTTATGTTTGGAAAGCAAAAGGATATTTATAATCCGTGGTCGATAATCAATTTCTTAGATAAAAAAGAATATAACCCATATTGGGCGGAATCGAGTTCAAACGGACTTATAAATAATCTAGTTCAAAAAGGAAGTCCGTATATAAAAATGATGATGGAAACACTTCTAAAAGGAGAAATAATCAATGTGCCGATAGATGAACAGATAGTGTTTTCAGAACTTGATTATTCAGAGGATGCAGTATGGAGTTTGATGCTTGCAAGTGGATATATCAAGGTGATATCAGCAGATGCACTAACGGGGGATCGCAGAAAAGCTCGTATGTATAGACTTGCACTTACGAACTTTGAGATACAGTTAATGTTTGAAAAAATGATACTCAGGTGGTTTATTCCTGCAAAGAATGAAACGAATGAGTTTATAAAAGCACTCATAAGTGGTGATATAGAAAGTATGAATGAGTACATGAATGATGTAACATTGAATACATTCAGCTCATTTGACTCAGGAAAACATACATCAGAAAAAAAGGCTCCGGAGAACTTTTACCATGGCTTTGTCCTTGGTCTTATGGTAGACCAGATAGACAATTATATCATAACCTCAAACAGAGAAAGCGGTTTCGGCAGATATGATATAATGCTAGAACCGATAGACAAAAACAATGTGCACTACCCTGGAATAATTATAGAATTTAAAGTGATAAATCCGAGAAAAGAAAACTCACTTGAAGAAACAGTCGAAGCAGCATTAAAGCAGATAGAAGAAAAGAACTATGACGCAGAGCTTATCAAACGAGGTGTAAAAGCGGAAAACATCCACCATTACGGTTTTGCGTTTAAAGGCAAAAAAGTGTTGATAGAAGGTAAATGACAGTAACAGTTCAGCCTTTTATTTATTACATTCATAAATCTGGAATAGTCAGCCTTAGCATAAGAACAGGCATGGTAAAAAGTATTTAAAGATTTCCTGGTTATTCCAGATAAAAATGCTGATACAGGAATCTTATTGAATGAGCTGATTCCAAAGCCAGTAATGAAAGTACCAATAAAAACAGTGTATCTGCGGTAGGTGCAGAAAAAGTTTTAAAATAAAAAAATATTGATTGAGTCTACCAATTATTGTGTTTTCATTGTATAATAATTTTGTCGTACAGGGTCACTTTCTTTCTTAATGTTATAGTTCAAATTCATTATACACCAGAAAGCCCTGTACGATTTCTTTTTTTGAAAAAAATTTGTAAAGTGGTGTAATGTAATTGTGTGATTGAGGTAGGCTGAGGAAAGAAGTTTTCATATCAGGATTTGTTTCATGTAAAAAACAAAAATTTCAGAACTTATTCTAGGAGGGAATAGGGCTCCAATTTAGTTGGAATCTTTTGAATTATTTCTATTTCATTTTAAGGTTTTGAACAATTTGGGTGTGGCAATAATTACATGATACAGTCTTATGAGGGATTGAGAACAGGTATCTGGTACTTATTGGTAATGTCATATATTTAACAAGAGTTAAAATCATTATTAGATTGTGCATTGTAGCTCCTTAGGGATACTTTCATTGCTATTTGTTTATGAGCGAAGACAGGTAGCTGTGATTTTAGTGCATCTTCACAACAAATACAAATTCGTTCAGAAATGAGGAGTATTATGATACAAATAAAAGAAAAAAAATTTTATACATTATTAAATTTCTTTTTTTCAGATTTTTTCTGTGATTATTTAGAAGAGGTGATTGATGATAGAAATTTAGAAAAATCAGTTGTTACATTATTTGAGGGCATGAATTTTTTTATAGAAATTGCATTGGAACAAAAAATTGAACTTCCATTTAAAACAATTAGAGAATATATTGTACAAAATTATGAAGGTGGAGAGAATATATATATTGATTTAAATGATAGATATCAAAAAGAAATTAAAGACTACACACCAAAGAAAAAAAGGTTTGAAGATATATATGGAAAAATAGAATTTAATTGATAAATTAATAGTAAGAAGTTATGTAAAGGTTAATATAAATGAAATTTTTAGGGAAAAGGAAGAAAAAGATGGATAAATTAAAACTTATTAAGTTTAATATTGTGATTTTTGGTATGATTGCGTTTGTGATGTTGTTTTCTGCTAATGCATATGCTAAGAATGGATTTAATAAAAAACCGAATTCGAATGTAGGATATGAAAAAAATAAAAAGGTAGGGGATAAAAAGGTGAAGTCTCCAAGTGGGAGTTATGGACGAATTATTTTCGCTGTGGCTTTTTAACGCAGAGACTGATATAAAATTTCCGACTCATGGACGGCTTTCTGCCTCTAACGCCATTCGCTGAAAAGTTTATATCAGTCTCTGCTGTTTATATATGCTTTTTTATTTTATGCAGTGTATCTTGCCAGTCCATTTGTTATCCCTGACTCTATTTTTGCTTTTGCTAATGTAAGCTGTATTATAAATGTCACATTCAGGAACATCTTCATTTTTTTCAATCCTCTTATCGTATGCTTTTCAAATTGAAAATCATGGTCTATCCGTCCGTTTACTCTTTCGATGCTTGTTCTTTTTTTATACAGTCTTTTCCATTTCTTTGAATTTCTTGCCACCTTTGTAAATATACGCGGGTCTGTCTTTAATGGTATTCTGAATATTTCTCTGGATATTTTTCTTTTATGTTATCTAAAAGCTTTTCGGTTTCTTTAACTTCACTGTTTGATGCTTTTGTCACTTCAAAATCAACCAGCAGTTCATATGTTGCATCTGATAACAGATGCAGACGAAATCCATCACTGTATTTCTTTTTTTATTTTTCTTACAAGAGGTTCTGCCTGCTCCATCATATTTGATATATCTTCATATAAAAACCCCTTTTGCGTAGTCATACTCTTAAAGCCATCTATCAGCTGCATAACTCTCTCATATCGCTCATTATTTGACTCAATGCTGTTTTTTATGTCATTAACCTTAACACTGCATCTGTCAACAGCTTGTGCTATACCGTTTCTGTCATCCTGTGTCTTGGCAACAGATTCAACTATTTCCATAAATACATTCTGTGTAGTATTCGCCTGCTCTCTTGTAGTCGCTAATGTCTCATTTGCATTGTCTATCGAATCGGTAAGCTGCTTTGAGCTTTTCTCCAATCCCTCAATACTTTTATCTACCTCAGATACAAGCTCTTTTATGTTTTGTGAAAGTCCTGTAACCTGCCCGGCTACCACGGCAAATCCTCTTCCATGCTCCCCGGCTCTTGCCGCTTCAATAGAAGCATTTAAGGCAAGCAGATTTGTCTTGTTTGCCACGGCAACAATTCCTGCCATGGCAGTTTTTATCTCATCAAAACGTATTCTGAATTCATCATATATTGCAGAGATTTTTTTAAATTCATCCTCAACATCTTTCGTGCCGCTTATCAGAAGATTCATGTCCTCCCGTGCATCTTCTGACTGTCTGTTTATGTTATTTATCTTGCTGCTAAAATCACCGGACATATTTTCAATATTTATGAACTCGTCTCCAAAATCTGCAATCGTTTCACTAAACAACCTGTTATCATTAAGCACGGCTTCATAAGCACCCTTAACCTTGTCTATCTCCGTTATGGATTTAATCTCCTCATCGGCAAGAGCTTCTTTCTTTTCAAGAACAACCTTGCTCATATATTCCATTGAATCAAGATATTCATTAACTTTTGCCTTTTTGTCATTTATCATAACATCATCATTTTCCATTATTGATGTATTTTTTTCATAATTTTTCTTTTTTCCAAACATACTATCACCATTCCTGTACACTATTTTTACTCAAAAACCGCACATACCATAGTCTGGTTTACGTGCTGGTTATTAAACTGTTCTCCGCCACCGATAACTCCGACATGACCGCCAAGTGATGCCATGTCATTTGCATATGTACCAAAATACTTTTCATTTTGATATAAAAGATACCTGTATATGCAGTCAATAGAAAAAACAAGCGAAATCTTTGAAAATGATCTTCTGATTTCTTCTCTGTGATTTTTCTCAATATTTTTATAATCACCTAACGACAGGAAATAGATACAATCGTTTTTATTTATCCTCTTATAATTGTATAATGCACCTCTGGAATCCATATCCATCATCGAAGAAATATAAACTTCATCACCGACAGCACGCCCCATCGGATTATTAAATACATTCTCAACAATTTTGTCTTTTGGCACTCCCACCTCATTACTGTAAACATCGGCAGCAGCTCTTCCGTCAAGCTCTATCACTGCCTTTTTTGCTGTGTCAACCCTGTTTGCAAAGTGATATTTGTCCGTCCTTTTTTCATATATGTTTTCCTTAAATACATCAGCTTTTCCGGTCGTATTTTTGATAATTGCAAAAACACACGCATCCTCATAAATTTTTCCGTTATATGATACGACTGTCTTTTTGCCGTCAGGTGCCCCGAATACTGTTCCTCCTGCAAGTTTTATTCCTTTTGGTGCCAGACATGAATTAAATGTAGTGACAAGTTTTTCTTCATCATTTGTGCAAAACTCTATACATACGGTATTATCTCTGCCGGGCGACACTTTTCTTATCATTTCATTTATCTTCCCAACTGAAGCTACAGGGCAAAGGCTTATATCTCTTATGATACCACACTCTGTTTTAGCATCTTCATAAAGTCCAAGTACAACAAGATTATCATCACCATATGTTCCATTGGCAAGCTTTGTTCCAAGAGTACCTATAATCTGTGTCTTGGGAAATTTTTCATGAAGAATTTTCGATACATCTTTTATCTGTGCATATGAGCTTAAAAATATGATCGTCACGGGCGAACCTATTCCCCGGATTGCTTCATCCACCGCAAGCTCAACCTTTCCTTTTCCAATTCCTATGTATGATTTCATATATACCTCCTTTTCATTTTCTCCTGCTTAATTTATTATACATATTTTTCAACTAAAATCAAATCATATACATACTTGACGAATCTTATCAAAAAAATTATGATTTAAACCATAAGAAAGTATGAAAAGAGGACTTTTATGGTTAAAAACGATAATATAAAAAAACAGATAACAGAACTTATATATAATAAAAATAATCAAAAACAGATTCCCGATTATTATGCCAATTTTAATATAGTAAGTCCTGAGCACTCACCTCACGAAGTCGAGGTAAAGACATATCCGCAGTCTGTCAGTAAAAATATTTTTGCACTTATATGGGATATTCATTCCTCCGGAACCATTTCCTCTACAATAGTCCCATCTCCCACCCCTTTTGTATATGAAAAAAACATTACAAACGGTATGCGTACCCAGATGCACTCACATGAGTATCTCGAACTGTTTTATGTTATAGACGGTGAATATCACCAGAAAATACTCGGCAGGGAATATGTATTCCAAAAGGGAGAGCTGTGCCTGATAGATAAGAACTGCCATCATCAGGAAATACTCGATGATGGTTCATCCACGATACTTTTTATAGGAATTACAAGCCATATGTTCAACGAAATGATGACCCATTTAAGTAACGCCGGGCGAATAAACGCATTTTTGAACACGGCAATCTTAGAGCAGAAAAACATACAGCAGTATCTTCATTTCAAACCGTCCCATGACGAAGAAAGCTGTTTAAAACTTGAAAATACGCTTATGTCGCTTATAGACGAATTGAAAAAATATGATGATGCGTCACCTTTTATCTGTCAGGGACTTTTGCTCAGGATATTTAAGATACTCGGTACGAAATATGACTTTTCTCTCTCAAAACAGACTAGAAAAAAGATGAACATGATTTTGTTTGAAGAGATAACACAGTTTATCACCGAAAATCTTGCGGATATTTCCATACAAATGCTCGTATCGGAATTTCATTTTCAAAAAGACTATTTTAACAGACTTCTAAAAGCACAGACCGGCATGACTTACACTGAATATATACAGCTTCTAAGGCTCAGACACGCAGAAAAATTATTGCTTACTACGGATTATACCATAGAACAGGTAGCAGAAATGATAGGCTATCACAACAAAGGATATTTTTATAAGATATTTACCGAAAAATACAGTCTCACACCGGCACAGTTTAAAAAGAAATGCCTAAAATTTTATATATAAAAAATAAAGTTTCAGATGGCAAACATATTAAACTTTGTCCTTATAAAAAACAACGCTATCTTTAGAAATCTACATTTGATTTTTAATCTTCCAAACACAAACAGGCAGACCATTTATGGTCTGCCTGCCTTATCTTTAGTATTCTGTTTATATCAGGTTTTCAGATATTACTCTGATTCTATTCTATAAATCCCATTTCCAGTCTCTTACTTCCGGAAGGTCGATACCATATTCATGGATGTACTGCTTGTGCTCTACAAGCTTGTCGTTCATCTGCTGGATAAGGTATGCTCCTGTGTTTCCAAGCTGTGGAAGAACTGAAATAGCATTCTTAACAAGATTGAAACGGTCAATCTCGTTCTGAACACGCATATCGAATGGAGTTGTGATTGTTCCTTCCTCCTGATAACCATATACATGAATGTTACGGTTAGTTCTGCGATATGTAAGCTCATGGATGAGTGTATGATAACCATGGAATGCGAAGATGATTGGCTTATCTTTTGTGAAGAGAGCGTCATATTCTGCATCTGTTAATCCATGAGGATGTTTTGTATTTGGCTCAAGTTTCATAAGGTCAACTACATTGATTACACGAATCTTGATGTCAGGTATTGCTTTTCTAAGGATTGTAACTGCTGCAAGTGTCTCAAGTGTTGGTGTATCACCACAGCAAGCCATAACAAGGTCCGGCTCCT
>ERZ791842.1329-NODE-1329-length-12951-cov-3.9582_pt1 | contig 12951 bp, 11 predicted proteins | sample MGYA00509944_ERZ791842 | MGnify/ENA primary metagenome ERZ791842 (study PRJEB30046, sample SAMN00715263) | human gut metagenome | study: EMG produced TPA metagenomics assembly of the A metagenome-wide association study of gut microbiota in type 2...
AGTCTTTAAATGGTATATCTACAGCTCGCTGGCAGGTTTATGAATGTAAGAAATGAAAGGCTGAACTGTTACATTATATAGTATAAATGATACATTGCAAGTTGGTAATTGAATTATAAGTGTCAACACTAAAATAAATATTGCAATGTAAAGTTGGTTTATAGGGGATTAGAGAGAAACAAATCTGTCTGCCTCGTCCTTTAATTCATTTGCAATCTGCTCATTTTCATGCATCTCATTTGAGATAGCCTCAATGCCGGATACAAGGTCTGTTGTGTTTGTTGCAACATTTGTAATTCCGTTTGTGCTTTCTTCAACGGCTGTAGATATACCATTTAAAGACTCTGAAACATTTGACATGGCTTCTTTAATAGATGATGCCATAGTGTTAAACTTAGTTACTATTTCGGTGACATGCTCAGCATCATCACTGTACTGGTGTCCTGATTTGACAAATCCGACATAATCTTCCAAAACATTGTTTGTTATGTAGTCTATCATTTGGTTTGAATTTTGAGTAAGTTCTTTAACGGCTATAATAACCATACTGTTGATATTTTGGATATTGTTTGCTGCTTCACGGCTTGAATCTGCAAGCTGGCGGATTTCATCAGCTACAACAGCAAAGCCCTTTCCTGCTTCACCTGCTCTTGCAGCTTCGATAGAAGCATTTAACGCAAGAAGATTTGTCTGGTTGGATATGTCTAATATGTCTTTTGTAAGGTCATTGACCTTATCAACACTCTTGCTTTCTTCAATAGCTTTTTCAAGACTTTGAACGATTCCGCTTATAATTTCATTGGCGGTATTTCCGTTGTCTACAGCTGTTTTTTCAAGTGCATTTGCACGCTCTTTCATTTCATTTACATAATCAAGAAGCTTAACAGACTCGTCTGAGAGGTCTGTGACATTTGAATCTACATCATTTGTGTTATCGTTTACCGAGATAACAGTGGCAGACACTTCTTCCATTGCAGATGAAAGTTCTTCCATAACTGCTGATATATCACATGAATTATCATTGGCTTTGACAACCTTGTTAGATACGGTACCGACAATATTTTCAAGCTTGTTAGTATTGCTGGTGATTTTTTTCATAATCTCCTGTAAAGTTTCAATAAACTTATTTATATCATCACCTATTATACCAATCTCGTCTTTTGCTCTGATGTTGAGTCGTTTTGTAAGATCGCCATTGCCGGCATTTATGTTTTCTATAATTTCAGCAAGTGCTTTGTTCATACCTGCAACGGGACGACATATAGACATATAGCAGATATAGAGTACACTAAAACCAAGTATTAAACCAATGACAAGAAGTGTAATGCCTGTTATCTGGCTTGCACTATATACACTTTTTTGTTTTGCAACACCTGCATCCATTGCTTTCTGATTCGCATCCTGCATTTCAGTTATATTATCTTCAATTTTTTGTGACTGTGTGAAGAGTGCGTTATTTGCCATTTCAGCAGCTAAAGTACCCTGACCTGCGGTACTGGCATTAAGTGCAGTGTTAAAATCTTTGAGGTACTTATCATAATTTGACTTAAATTCATTGAAGTTGTCTTCTTCCTGACCTGCATCAAGTGTTTTCTCAAACTGGGTACAGAGATTTGAAATCTCTTTTGTTCTCGTTTTGTAGTTTTGGACAAGGCTTGATTTTACGCTGTCGTCAGTAGATATGCAATGTTTATAGATTATGCTGTTTAATGACTCAAATTTCTCTGATATATCACCGAGCAATACAAGGCTTTTGGAATAATTGTCAGAAATTTCAGTACCGACATTTAGCATATTGTCGGCTATGCTAATAGAGGTTAAACTTGATAATGCAAGAAGAACCACTATCACAGCGACAGGAAGCATAATTTTGATTTTTATGCTTGTGTTTTTTAGTTTCATAATAAATTTCTCCCTTCATCGTCCATAATATATTTTTATGTATCTTAGACATAAAAATTGGGCAAAAAAATGCCCTGACATTAGTATATAAAACCGCAATACATATGTATTTATTTTACAACATTTTAGATTTATTTTAAATACAATTTTTAGGATAAATATAGTAATAATTTGGCATGTTTTTACAGTGATTTTTTGTGATTTTGAGGAAAAATAAAGATAATGAAAATGAGAAGTAAAATGAAATTAAGTGTAAAAATATAATTTGAAGTTATATAATATTTTTTGCGTGTCTGTTGCGAAGTATGGTAAAATAGAGGTAAGTAATAATGGTATGAGATATGACGGTATTTTAAAATTGTCAGGCGGGTAGCAGAGCGGATTGCGAATATCTGTCTATGAAGGAGGTGTAGGAAGTATGGAGTATTTTAAGGATAATGATTTTTTTGAAAAAATGGAAAAGGTGGCAGTTCCAAAGCTGGATGCGGCAAGGACAAGCGGATATTATACTGCATATGATGGAATAAAAATATATTATGATAAATTTAAAAATAAAAATGAGAAAGCAATAATTGTAATTTCTCATGGATTTTGTGAATTTGCGGAAAAATTTGAGGAAGTCATATATTATTTTTTGTGCAAGGGATACTCGGTATATATTCCGGAGCACAGAGGGCATGGCAATTCTGACAGGGAGACTGATGATCTGTCAAAGGTATATGTAGATGGTTTTGATAAATATGTAAATGATTTTTACGGGTTTGTGAGAGACATTGTAAGAAATGAAAATCCGGGCAAAAAAATGGTACTGTATGCACATTCGATGGGAGGTGCGATAGGTGCACTCGTGCTTGAGCAATATCCTGAACTGTTTGATTGTGCAGTGCTTACTTCTCCTATGTCAAAAATGAAATTTAATGGTATTCCTGAATTTGTTGCAAATCTTTTGAGAATTTATGCGGCAATTTTCCCGGTAAAATTTAAATATGTACCCGGTCAGAGTGTATTTGATGGTGTTAGAGATGAAAAATTTGGCTGCTGCACATCAGGTGAGAGATATGAGTATATATTCAGAAAGCGTGAAAAGAATGACAGGTATCACATGAATGGTGCGACTTACGGCTGGAGTATAAGTGCGATGAAAGCGACAAAAAAGCTCCAAAGAGAAGCAGAGAAGGTGAAAATACCGGTATTGCTTTTTCAGGCATCGGATGATGACTTAGTGGATAATAGAGGACAGAACAGGTTTGCAGAGAAAAATAAAAATGTTATCCTGATACAGATACCAAACTCAAAGCATGAGATATACGGTTCAACTTATAATACAATAAAATGGTATTATGAGGTTATATGGAAATTTTTAGATAAACATTTAGGAGGAAAGTGACATTGAAATTGTTGTATGGTTTATTTTATACTTCTTTTTCACTGGCAGTTGTGTCGGCATTTGCTCTTGTGGTTGTTTTGCTGATAAGATTTATAATAGTTAAAGTACCTAAAAAGTATTTTATGTGTCTGTGGTGGCTTTTTTTGATAAGGAGCATATGTCCGGTGTCATTGTCAAGTATATATTCACTGTCACCAGGAATAAATAGAAAATTTCATATATTTCTTGAGTTGATAGGACTTTCATTTGATGAACAGGGCGGAGTGCTGACAGGCTGGCAGAGTGTTTTTGTGCGGCAGTTTACGGTAAATACAAATTTTAGATTTTGCAGTATCATGTGGGCCGCAGGTGTTTTGTTCATATGGATATACACATTAGTAAAGCAGACCGGGATAAGAAAGTGGCTTCAAAAGGCTGAAAGACTGGATGGAAGTATATATCAGCATGAGAAACTTAATATTCCGGTAATGACAGGTGTTTTCAGATTAAAGAAATATCTTCCGGGCAAGATGAATGTTTCCGAGGCAAAATATGTGTTAAGGCATATGGAGATACATGAGGAGAGACATGACGGTGTGCTAAGGGCAGCAGCTTTTATTGTGTTGTCGCTGCAATGGTTTAATCCGTTTATGTGGCTTGCTCATTATTTTATCTTAAGAGATATTGAGACAGCGGCAGACGAGGATACGCTTAGTTATTTTGGATACGATGACAGGGCGAAATATGCACAGGAAATACTGAATATGAACAAGGGGAAAAAAGTTATAAGACCATCTCTTGTGACTTTTCAGGAAAACCGTATTGACGACCGTGCATCAAAGATGCTTTATCAGAATAAGATAAAGAAAAAAGACAGACAGGTAGTAGTGCTTATCGTACTAATATTCTTTATCTGGTGGTTTATGTTAAGACCGCTATATATGTTGTGGGAGGGCAGTTTAGACACAACGGTAGACAATAGCATTTCGCAGACAGAAGAACCGTTATTTGATAAAACAAAACAGGTTGTCGTTGCACAGACTAATGTTAAGAGTGCAGACGGCTTGTCAAAGGTCATAAAGATAGTAATGACGGATGGGCAGCAGGAAGATTCAGGTTATGATGGTGAGTTCAAGCTTGTTTTGGAGGACACGGAGGAAAATAAGCTTGCCGAGGAAAATTTAAACGGACAGTTTGGTGAGAATAAGAATGATAAGCTGCACTTTGAAAAGAATGTTGCATTGCATATATCAGATTATAACAGCGATAAGGTAAATGAAGTTGCGATAGGTCAGGATATAGAATTTACTGATGAAAATCTTAACGCTTTGCTTGGCAGAGAGCCAAAGAAGAAAGAGAAAAATAAAATAAAGAGTATTCAGAAGTATTATATCTGGAATATCGAGGCTGACAAGCTGCAATGTGTGTCTGAGCCGATTTATACGGCAGACAAGACGGGTGCGGAGGCTAATTCCTGTGAATTTAAGATACCAAAGGGAACTAATGGAGTTATAAAAGTAAAAGTTTTAAAAAACAAGTTTTATTATGTATGGGATGGCACTAATGAAATGTTTGTAAGAAAAGAACTTACAAAAAAACAGCTCAAAAAATATAAAAAAGACAGCGACAAAACCGATGAAAGCGGAGAAAAGAGCGTTCATTCCTTAAAGAATGATAGTGACAGGGAGAGCATAAGAGTTGTAACTCAAAAGGATTCAACCGGTTCAGAGGAAATAAAAAATATTGTTATGTCTCCAAACAGTGCATCAAAAAAGATAAGTAATATTAAAGGATATTATTGTGAGCTTCAGTGGGTGCAGACAACGGATAATGAGGAAAACAGGTATGCTGTGCTTACATACAATGGCATAAGGTCACAAACATTTGTTGTATTTGATACAAAGCTGAAAGAGATATATTATAAACAGGAGGACGGAAACAGTGCGTTAAGCAGTGTGTTTGACCGTTACAATGGAAATCAGAATGACATTGCGTTTAACAACGATGATTTGGTTGTATATACTTTGCAGGAAAAGGAAAATGATGTGTTAAAAATCGGATTTGCCGCCAATGCAAAGGATAATGTGGTCGTAAAGGGAAGTTATAAGTATGATGTCGAAAAGAAAAATCAATACGACTTCAATTATTCGCAGACTTCAGCAGCAAATGCAGGCAGTGGTAACAACGATACGGGAGCATCAGCGACAGAAAGCCCGACGGCTTCAGCAAGTCAATAAGATGATGAAAGAGTTAAAAACAGGCTTTTTGTTATTATTAAAAATAGCGGAAAGCCTGTTTTGGCATATGTAAAATTTTATCAATAAAAAGGAACTGTCTGTTTTTTAAGCAAAAAGACCAAGATCAAGGATTGCATCGGCGAGGTGTCTGTGGCCGGATGCATCCATATGTTCCATATCATCAGTGCTGTAGGAAGATACATCAGATGCAGCTAGAAAGTGGCAGCCGTATTTGTCGGCTATCTTTTTATATACATCTTTAAGTTTGTGTGATGTTTTTACAGAGTTTTTGTTAAACTCAGGGTCAAACTCGGGCTTCCAGACATCATCACCAAGTACGATAGGTGACATGAGCAGTATGTCTAAAGACGAATCATACTTTTTAATCTGTGATATAAGCTTTTCAATACCTTTGCCGATAAGACCGGCAGAGGCATTATAATATGTCTTGCAGTCGTTTGTGCCAAGCATAAGTATTACATAATCTATAGGTGAGTGTGATTCAAGGAGTGCCGGAAGCATATCTATACCGCGTCTGTTGTCACGAAGCTCATCTTCAAAGATGGTAGTGCGTCCGCAGAGTCCTTCTTCAACTATTTTATATCCGTTAGGGAAAAGTGCCGACTCAAGAATACCGGTCCAGCGTGTGCTGCGGTCAAATCTTGATGTTGTACCCGGTATAAGTCCATAAGTATTTGAATCTCCAAAACATAATATCTCTTTCATGACAAACCCTCCTAATTTCTTAAATCATACTATTCATACTAAACTGATAGGATATATATGATTATAAGGGCGGAGTTATGATTTGTCAAGGAAAAAATATAATAAAAAGAAATGAGAGGCTGAACTGTTACAATGGATTGAAGATATAGGATTGAAATGGGTAAAATAAAAAACACCGCTTATGCGGTGTTTTTTAGAAAGAGATTTATGAAAAGAATAATATTATAAAAAATATTATTTCTTATAAACAATTCGTCTTGCACATTTAGGTCTAGAGTAATTGTATTTTGAAATCTTGATACCTGTCCTTGGATTGCTTGCATGAACGATGCGTCCACTTCCAATATACATAGCAACATGATTTACTCTGCCTGTACCGTGTGTGTAGAAAAGAAGATCTCCCGGTCTGAGATTTGAAAAACTTACTCTCTTTCCGTATGTTGACTGTTCACGAGAAGTTCTAGGAATTCTATAACCGAACTTTCTGTAAACACTCATTGTAAATCCTGAACAGTCAGTTCCGTGTGTAAGGCTTGTTCCACCCCATACATAACGATTACCTACAAATCGCTGTGCATAAACAGAAGCCTGATAGCCTTTAAGTGAACCATATCTTCTTGCTCTAACACCGTTAAGAGTGAGAGCGTTGCTGAATTTATAATAAGCTGTCATAGATGAAAGACTGTCTGTAAAACCTGTCTTTTTACCTGACTTAACTTTTACCCATCCGTTATTGTAAGTCTTAACTAATTTATAACTCTTTCCTGCTTTAAGGCTTGTAAGAGTTTTTGCTGAAGAACTTTTTGATTTCTTTAAGGAAACTTTTTTTGCTGACTTGTTTACTTTTACATATGCAGTACCATATTTGTTTGCAACCTTAGCTGCCTTTGCACCTATTGCAAAATATTTTTTGCATACATAACCTGAAACTCGTCCGGATTTAACCTTGAGCCAGCTTTTGTTTGTAGAACCGATGATGTTGACTTTATATCCTTTATAAAGTCTTCCGACAACCTTAGTCTTTGTACCGGCACCTTTGTTTACATTAACAAATCCAGTCTTTTTAGTAACAATACCAAGTTTATTGAAATTTGTTGTAACCTTTATAGCTGAACCAGTTACTACATCAGTAGTGTTGTTATCATTATTGTTATTGTCGTCTACATCAGTAGTATTATCACCATTATTAATCTCGTCGCTTAAAAAAGACATACCGGGAATTGTTGCTGCTTTTGTTTCAGCAGGTGATGTACTAAACGAAGTAAGTACACAGGCAACAGACAATGTAAGTGCTGTTCCAAGTGATAATGCCTTTTTTGTCAAGCCTTCCTTAAACATATTATCCTCCATAATTTTTTGATATTATAATAATTTGTGTGTATTTTCAAAAGAATATGTAATGAATTATTTAAGTTTGTTACAAAAATATTACATCACGATTTTTATTGTAACAACTTAATATGTATTTGTCAACACAAATTAAGGAAAAATTACTATTAGGTTAAGAATTAGGTGTATGTTTTTGGTGATTTTTTCATATTTTGGGGTTAATCTTTTACAATATTGTAACATTCTGAGTATGATTTTATACATTTGGTGAATGAGTTTCTTCTATATATAATGGTTGTGTAATTTAAAATATTTTGCGACGGTAAAATGTAACGGTTCAACTGTATATATTTGGGTTTAATTGTTACAGCATAACAGTTCAGCCTTCCATTTATTACATTCATAAACCTGCCAGTAAACTGTCAGTTGCTGCTACGCAGCTTATGTTTACCTCATATAATAAATGAAAGGCTATTCTACCATAAAAATATAATCAGCAATACAATGAGCAAGCTCAGATATTACCGATTATATTTTTATGGCTGAACTGTTACATTACAACACAGAATGACGGATTTTTTTCTTTACAAGCTAAACTGCGGATATTATAATTAGACTTAACAATATTTTGGTTGCGGTTTACGGCTCAGATGCTAACTGTAACAAATTTGAAGATACAGGGGGAGAATATGGACAAAATACAGCTTTTCCGAAGAAGATATATCCCAGATGAAATCAAGGAACTTAAAGACGATATAGTGTTGTCTGTCACAGATGATATGATACTTACAAAATGGAATGTTTTAAAACCGAGAAAAGACATTGCAAGAGGTGTGTCTGCTTATTTTATTGACAAGGGTATAAAAGTGAGCAAGGTATATGACAGTGAGGACAATCTTGTCTATTGGTATTGTGATATTGTGGAGACGGTTCATGAAAAGGACAGTCAGAAATATGTGTTTAATGATCTTCTTATAGATGTTTTAGTTTACCCTGACGGATTTGTTAAAGTGGTAGATATAGACGAGTTTGCTGATATAATGGATGAGAAAAGACTTGATAATGCTGTTATCGCAAAGGCACTCAGGAGTGCTGATGCCTTGCTCAAGGTGATATATGCAGGACAGTTTGAGAGATATACAAAGATTATAGATGATGCTGAATAGGAGAAGTTTGGCTATAGGCAGATAGCAGTTTTGAGTTAGACGGTTTTTTTAATGTGTTTGCCTATTATTTCGGAAACATCAGTTATTGAAACAAATGCGGATGTATCAATGGAATTGATTATATTTGTAAGTTCTCTTACTTCAAAGCGTGTAATGACACAGTAGAGAACTACTTTTTTTCCGCTGACAAGCCCCTCTCCTTCCATAAGGGTAACGGTTCTGCCGAGTGTCTGGTATATTTTATCTGATATTTCTTTAGCATCATCAGTGATTATGGTTGCTGCTTTAGCCGTGTTTACACCGTTTTCAACAACATCAAGTACCTTTGATGTGATAAAATATGTCAAAAGGCTGTACATGGCTCTGTCAGGACCAAAAAGAATACCGGCAATGGAATAGATGACAAGGTTCATTATGAGAACCATTTGTCCGACGGCAAGACCGAATTTCCGGTTTAAGATTATTGCAACGGTTTCCGTACCGTCAAGACAGCCGCCAAATTTTATGATAAGACCGACACCTATTCCGAGAATGACACCGCCATAGCAGACGGCGAGAAAGGTTTCATCGGTTGCATTTGTCCACGGAGCAAAGAGTGATACAAAAAGAGAAAATATTATCATGCAGTATGCTGCTTTTATAATAAATATCTTGCCAAGTTTGTGCAGACCAAAGAGCAGAAAAGGTATGTTTAGTATAATGGTAAGCATACTGAGTGGGAGTTTGGTAAGATTGTTTATCATTATGCCGATGCCGATGACTCCACCGTCAAGTATAGTGTTCGGTACGAGAAATTCCTCGATGGCGAAAGCTGCGATTATTGAGCCTATGGTGAGCATAAAAAATTCTATCAAAATCTGAAATCTGTTTTTATTTGTCATTTAACCCCTCATTTCGTTTTATTTTATTATGATTTGTTGTTGTTATCTTATGTGGTGTTGTATGGTAAAAGTTTTTTATCTTATAAAAAAGGACAAAGTATGTCTTTTGGGAGACATCTTTGTCCTTTGTGTTTGAAATATCTTGCCTACTGGAGATCTGAATAATCTTTTGCTGTAGTCTTGCCGTTTTTCCAGTCATCCATTTTCTGCTTTGTTGCTTCAAGTGTGTCTTTGCAAATGTCAGGAAGGTCTTTGCCCCAGGCTGCTGTTGCTCTGTCGTAACCTTTTTGGATAGCTGACATCATTTCATCTGCTTTGTCTGTATCTCCACCTGAAAGTGCAATAGCCATACTTACAAGACGGTCAGAAGTCTTGTTTACACCCCAGTAACCGTCCTCAGAAATACTTTCCTGAGCAGCTTTGATGGTATCAGGATCTGCATTTTTAGCTGCGGCTTCAAATGTAGCAGAAAGATTGAGTCCTGAAACATCATCCTTTTTCATAAGGCTGGCAAGGTCAAAAGTACCTTTTTGCTTATTTAAAAGTTTCTCTACAAGATTTTGCATAGACTGTAAGCGTGATTGCTGGTCTGCCTTAAGCTTTGAGATAATAGCATCTTTGTTGTAAATCTGGTTTGCACTGTCGGTCTTATTGTCAGTTGTCTTGTCGAAAACAACACCGTTTTCTTTTGAAGTATCAGTAGAAGCTGCTTTGTCTGCTGATGATGTATTTTTCGTTGATGCGGCAACGGCTGCTTCTGTTTCTTTTGTGCTGTCAGCCTTTTTGGTATCAACTTTGCTGTATGTGTTTATTGATGATGAAATTGTATCTAAACTCATGATTAACCTCTTTTCTGCACACATTTTTTTGCGTATAGTGCGAAAGTTTTTATCTTTCATACATAAGATTTGTATCAAGTGTGCACAAACACAAATCTTGTGTGTGAAACCTTCATTTTTCACACTGAAACCTTCATTTTCAAAAGTATAAGTGCTCATTTCTTTGAAACACTGCTAAATTGTTTAAATTATCGTTATTAGTTATTATTTTGGTCGTATGCAAAAACTTATTTGGATAGCAAATTGTTTCTTCTGATAATTATATCGTCAGGAATATGCCGCAATATAATAGGAAAGTTTACAACCTTTTAATAATTCTCACCCTACATAGTCCGACACAACACCACATCAAAATCAGGGTAATCAGCTTTTGCTTTTTCGTATGCTTTTTTTGCAGTTTCCATATTTTTAAATATACCAAATGTTGTTGGACCGCTTCCACTCATAAGTGAGCCTATTGCACCAATTTCGGTGAGATAGCGTTTAAGTTCGGCGATTATCGGATTTTCGGGTATGGTTACTGTCTCTAGTACATTTGAAAGTGAAGCTGCTATTTTTTTTATGTTTTTATCCTTTATATATGAGATTACGGCTTTGTTATCCGGATGATAATCGAGTTCGTTTAGTTTGAGGTGTTTGTAAACATACGGTGTGCTTATTGATATGTTTGGTTTTATAAGAAGTACGGGTATGCCTGTAAGCGGTGTGAGGGGTGTGAGTATCTCACCAATGCCCTCGGCAAGCATTGTACCTTTTCTTATGCAAAATGGTACATCAGCTCCGAGTTTTACACCTATCTCGCAAAGTTTTTCAATGTCAAGACCAAGCCCACACAATTCGTTTATTCCGATAAGTGTGGCGGCACAGTCGGAACTTCCGCCGGCGAGTCCGGCAGCGGCAGGGATATTTTTGGTGAGGTGTATCTTAAATCCACCATAAATCTTAAAAGTGTTTTTCATAAGTTTTGCCGCTTTATAGACAAGATTTTTTTCGGCAGGTATCTTGTCCGGAAGTTCTTTATTCATTGAAAAAAGAATTGTTTCATCTGCAGTTTTTTCAAAAGAGAGTTCGTCGCATACATCTATGCTCTGCATTATCATAGACAATGAATGATAACCGTTTTCAAGTTTTCCCGTCACATCAAGTGTCAGATTTATTTTTGCAGGTGTTTTTTTTATTAAAATATTTCCCATAATTTCGCTCCTCTAAATCTAGAATTTTTTGTGTATTTATTGTCTTAGTTTTAACAGATAAACGCAGCTCAATGCGTGAAAATTCAGTGTTTAAGCCGAGTTTACAAAAAATTAACATATAATAATAATAGCATATTATGGTAAAATTTAGTATATAAAAATTGTATAACCATTATGTCAAAAATACTTTTTACATATCTTAACAGCAGTAGTTATAATATCAGTCGTTGAAAGGAAGTTGACACAAAAATATCACAGATGCCGATTGATATTCAGCAGGCAGATGATTTCCTGCGTATAGGTATTTTGATTTTTATGTTTTCCTTAAAAAATAAGATGGAGGTGAATATTGTGGATACTCTGGTAGAGAGTTTGATGGAAGAACTGAACTGTAAAACAGTATTTAAGATTCCAATATTCGGCGGCATACCTATTTATGAGTCTGTTGTCGTTACATGGATAATAATGCTTGTAGTTCTGGTCTTGTGTGTTCTGCTTGTCAAAAACCTGAGTATAGAAAATCCCAGTCGTAAACAGCTTGTTTTAGAAACAGCGGTGAGTGGATTGTACAATTTCTTTAAAGGTACAGTCGGCGAAAACGGTACTGCATACATACCGTATCTTGCATCGGTGGCTATTTACATAGGAATAGCAAACCTTATCGGTCTTTTGGGATTTAAACCACCGACAAAGGATATGAATGTCACCATAGCACTTGCACTGATGAGTATTATTCTGATAGAGGTTTCGGGTATTCGTCAGAAAGGTACAAAGGGATGGCTTAAGAGTTTTGCAGAACCGATGCCTATAATATTACCAATTAATATATTGGAAATATTTATCAGGCCACTTTCATTGTGTATGCGACTATTTGGAAATGTACTTGGTTCATTCGTTGTTATGGAGCTTCTAAAACTTGTGGTTCCGGCAGTATTACCGGCGTTTTGCAGTATGTACTTTGATATATTTGACGGTCTTATCCAGGCATATGTCTTTGTATTCTTAACTGCATTGTTTATAAAAGAAGCGACAGAAACGGAATAGTATAATAAGGATTTTTGAAAACAGAAATATTTTTGCTGGGCATAGTTCAGCAAGATTAAATTAAAGAAAAGATTTAAATGAAACAGAAAAGGAGATTAATATTATGTCAGCAACATTATTAGTAGCAATCGGAGCAGGAATCGCAGTTTTAACAGGAATTGGAGCAGGTCTTGGTATTGGTAAAGCAACATCTTCAGCAGTAGACGCTATCGCAAGACAGCCTGAAGCATCAGGAAAGATCAGCAGTTCACTTCTTTTAGGTTGTGCA
>ERZ791842.1335-NODE-1335-length-12891-cov-2.40441_pt1 | contig 12891 bp, 9 predicted proteins | sample MGYA00509944_ERZ791842 | MGnify/ENA primary metagenome ERZ791842 (study PRJEB30046, sample SAMN00715263) | human gut metagenome | study: EMG produced TPA metagenomics assembly of the A metagenome-wide association study of gut microbiota in type 2...
ACATCCTTAAATTCACGGTAAACAGATGCAAAACGTACATATGCAACGGAATCGAGATTCTTGATCTTATCCATTACGATCTCTCCGATCGATGTACTTGGGATTTCTTTTTCCTCTCTGTTAAAGATCTCTGTTTCAACTTCATCGACAAGCTGATTGATCTGATTCACAGAAATCGGTCTCTTATGGCATGCTCTTAATACACCGGCTTCGATCTTGGAACGATCATACTGTTCACGGGCATTATCCTTCTTAATGACGATGAGTGGAATGGTCTCCACTTTCTCGTATGTCGTAAATCTCTTCCCACAATCATCACAAAGTCTTCTTCGGCGGATGGAATTATTATCATCTGCCGGTCTTGAGTCAATGACTCTTGTGTTTTCGCTGCTGCAAAAAGGACACTTCATAATCACTACCTCCAACCCATTAACCCCTATTATTTTCTAGTATATATGTCCTTTTTGCGATTGTCAACGAAATATTTTTTAAGATATACTTCTGTAAATTTGTACCAGTTTTATGCAAGCATTTCCTTTGCGAGTTCTTCCATTTTGGCAACATCTGTGTCTTTCATTGTGGATTTGATGCTCACAACATTCTCACATACGTTTACCTCTTTCATACCCTCGAGAATACCCTTCATGCCTTTTGCTGCGCAAGGTGCCCATGAACCGTTCTCGATCAGTCCGAAAGTACGTTTCTGGAGATTCTTATGTACAAGGCGGTGCAGGAAATCTTCCATCGGAGGAAATACTCCTGCATCATAGGAAGCTGCTGCAAGAATGATCTTTCCATAGCGGAAAGCATCTGCAACTGCCTCTGCCATATCGTCTCTGGTCAGATCCATAAATACTACTTTGGATGCCCCGTTTGCACGGAGTACTTCTACCATTTTTTCAGCGGCTGCTTTTGTATTTCCATGAATGGATGCGCAGGCAACTAAAACACCGTCCTCTTCCGGCTCGTAGCTGCTCCATGTAAGATATTTTCCGATATAAAAACCAAGGTTGTCTTTCAAAATCGGACCATGTAATGGACAAATCGTCTGAATGTCTAATGCTGCCGCTTTTTTGAGCAGTGTCTGAACCTGCACACCGTATTTTCCAACGATATTGATAAAGTATCTTCTCGCCTCGTCTGTCCACTCTTCTTCTGCGCTCAATGCACCGAATTTTCCGAATCCGTCTGCGGAGAAAAGGATTTTTTCCGTCTCTTCATATTCCACCATGACCTCCGGCCAGTGTACCATCGGTGCCATCACAAAATGCAGCTTATGTGTTCCGAGCTCTAATGTATCTCCCTCTTTTACCACAAGGCAGCGCTCTTCTAAATGTGCGATATCAAAAAACTGTGGCAGCATCGCTTTTGCCTTTGCGCTCAGTACAAGCTGTGCCTGTGGGAATTTGTCTGCCGCACATTTGATATTTGCCGCATGATCCGGCTCTAAATGGGAAATGACAAGATAGTCTACCGTTCTTCCGTTTAACACATTCTCAAGATTTGCAAACCACTCATCTGTTTTCCGCTCATCAATGGTATCCATAACCGCAACTTTTTCATCCAGGATCACATAGGAATTATAAGAAACTCCGTTCGGGATCTGGTACTGGCTCTCGAATAAATCTAATGTGGTATCGTCTGCTCCGATATACTTTACTGCTTCTGAAATATAGGTATCTTTCATAATGGCCTCCATATGTTTTTATCATCTAATAATAGGAATTATTACTGACATCAAGATAATACTTTGTGATGAAAATGTCAATGTTTTTCCTTTTCATTATGCTTATTTTTATACTACAAAATCTTTGTTGTCCACTTCGAGCAATCCCAGACTTCATTGACAATATCCTGATAGAATTCCGGTTCATGACAGATCAGAAGGATACTGCTGCGGTATTCCTGCAACGCGCGCTTTAATTCATCCTTCGCGTCGACATCCAGATGGTTGGTCGGCTCGTCTAAGAGCAGAACATTCGTCGATTTATTGATCAATTTGCAGAGTCTTACTTTTGCCTGCTCTCCACCGCTTAACACGCGGACGAGGCTTTCGATATGTTTGGTCGTAAGTCCGCATTTTGCAAGGGCAGAACGCACTTCGTACTGGCTGAAAGACGGGAATTCTTCCCAGATCTCATCGATACAGGTGTTCCTGTTCTCGCCTTTGATCTCCTGCTCAAAATATCCGATCTCCAGATTCTCGCCGAGTTCCACAGAACCGCCAAGCGATGGGATCAATCCTAAAATACTCTTTAACAGTGTCGTCTTACCGATTCCATTGGCGCCGACAAGTGCGATTTTATGTCCACGCTCCATGGAGATATTTAACGGTTTTGACAGCGGTTCGTCATATCCGATCACAAGGTCTTTCGTCTCGAAAATATAGCGTCCCGGTGTTCTTCCGAGTTTGAAATTAAATTCCGGCTTCGGACGCTCGGCAGCAAGCTCAATGACATCCATTTTGTCTAACTTCTTCTGGCGGGACATTGCCATATTTCTTGTGGCAACACGCGCTTTGTTCCGGGCGACAAAATCCTTTAACTCACTGATCTCCTGCTGCTGTTTGCGGTAAGCTGCCTCTAACTGGGACTTTTTCACCTCATAGACTTCCTGAAACTTATCGTAATCCCCGACATACCGGTCCAGACGCTGATTTTCCATATGGTAAATAATATTCACAACGTCATTCAAAAACGGAATATCGTGAGAGATTAAGATAAACGCATTCTCATACTCCTGCAGATAACGTTTCAACCACGCGATGTGCTCTGCGTCAAGATAGTTCGTCGGCTCGTCTAAAAGAAGAATGTCCGGTTTTTCTAGCAAAAGCTTTGCCAGAAGAACTTTCATACGCTGTCCGCCGCTTAAATCCGTGACATCATGGGACAGTCCGAGATCAAGCAGACCGAGCGCTCTCGCCACTTCCTCCACCTTTGCATCAATGATGTAAAAATCATGCATGGTGAGTGTATCCTGAATGACTCCGAGCTCCTCCATCATCGCATCCATCTCGTCCGTTTTCGCCTCACCAAGTTCATCACAGATCCGGTTCATGTTTTCTTCAAGTTCAAACAGCCATGCAAACGCCGATTTTAACGCACTCTCGATCGTCATGCCTTTTGTCAGTGTGGAGTGCTGGTCGAGATAACCGACACGGACGTTTTTCGCCCATTCCACTTTTCCCTCGTCCGGCATCAGTTTTCCGGTCACGATATTCATAAATGTGGATTTTCCCTCGCCGTTGGCGCCGACTAATCCGATGTGTTCTCCCTTCAAAAGCCGGAAAGACACGTCATTAAAAATTGCCCTGTCACCAAATCCATGTGTCAGGTGCTCCACGTTTAAAATACTCATACTGAATCCTTTCGTTTTTTATTACATTGTTTATTTTTTCACAATCCGCTCTACTCTGGTGGGAAGTTTCGCAGTTATTTTTTTACTTGTACAACATCTTCTTCGTCTTTTTCAGGACATGGAAATATGCCGGGAATAAAAATGCATCCGCAAAGATCCATGCCACCGGACTTGCAAAGCACGCTGCCACGTAGCCGAAAACAGGCACAAACGCAAATCCGACCAGTGTTCTTGCAACCATCTCAAACACACCCGCCAAAATAGCAAATTTGCTGTATCCCATTCCCTGGATCAGGAAACGCACGATGTTGACAAATGCCAGTGGAATATAGAATGCACTGTTGATCAGCAAAAACAGTCCTGCGTTGGAAACGACTTCCGGCTCTGCCTCTCCGACAAAGAAGCCTGCCAGTGCCCCACGGAAGAAGATCATAATGACAAATGCCAGCACCGCATACGCACATCCCAAAATGGACGCCGCCTTTAAACCTCCGGAGACACGATCCAGTTTTTTTGCCCCGACATTCTGACCGCCATAGGTTGCCATCGTAGATCCTAACGCATCAAACGGACAGCAGAAAAACATTCCGATCTTGCTTCCAGCTGTCATTGCGGCAACTGCATGAGAGCCAAGGGAATTGACCGCACTCTGTAAGATAACGCTTCCGATCGCCGTGATGGAATACTGCAGTCCCATCGGAACACCCATTCCGCACAATGTCATCATGTACGTTTTATTTACCTGCATTTCCTCTTTTTCCGGATGCAGTATCTCAAAATGCCTGATACTGTAAATAAGACATCCCACACCGGAGATCAGCTGTGAGATCACCGTCGCCCACGCAGCACCTTCCACACCGGTTCCGAGCACTACGATAAAAAACAGATCCAGTCCGATATTAATGACCGCAGCGATCACCAGAAACACAACCGGTGTCCTGCTGTCCCCCATGGAACGGATAATTCCCGAAACCAGATTGTACAGATAGGTGACCGGAATCCCCCAGAAAATGATCACAATATAATGGTAGGCACCGTCAATAATATTTTCCGGCGTGCGCATCAGCTCCAGGATCGGCATACAGAAGATGACCGTCACGATCGTCATTACCACTGCAAAAATCGCAGAGAGGTAAATGGCATTCATCATAAATCCACGCATGCCCTTATAGTCTCCTGCGCCGAATTTGTGTGCTAAAGGAATTGCAAATCCGTTGCACACTCCCATACAGAATCCAATGATCAGGAAGTTGACGGAGCCTGTGGAGCCTACCGCTGCAAGGTCATCTACTCCGAGAAAACGTCCTACGATCAAAGTATCCATTAAATTGTAAAACTGCTGAAATAAAAATCCAAACAAAAGTGGTACAGAAAATCCAAGAATCAGTTTCATTGGAGATCCGTTTGTCATATCCTTCGTCATATCTTTTTCCCTCGAAAAAATTGTGGTGATATTACATATCACCACAATAAGTATTAAAAACTTCAAAAAATGTATCTGTTTTCATCCCGGAACCCGTCTCGAGTTCCAGATTCTCCCAGAGATTTTCATTGATATTGGAATTCAAAGAAGAAACAAATTCATTGTATTCATCATCAAAAGCTTCTTTTTCTCTTTTGTCTACAATATTGGCTTTGTTTGCCTCTGTCAGCTCCTGATTGTATTTGTTCAGACATTTAATGAAATAAAAGCCTCCATCCACTGTGATCTTACCGGAAACTTCATCATTTTCCATCTGAAATGCAATCTGCTCTACCGCATCCGGAAGTTCATCTCTGGAAACATTTACCTGAATGCTGCTAAGCTCATTATAGTTATTGGCGAGTGTTGCAAAATCTTCTCCCTGAGCTAATCTGGATGCAATTTCATTTGCCCGGCTCTCATCCGAAACAAAAATCTGCATGATTTCCATCACCCGTGCCTCATCATCGCTGACCTCCTCATTCACAGCTTTTGTGAGTGAATGGTACACTTTCTGTGCCAGCGCATAATGCTCATAGTACTCTTTGATGTCACTCTCCGAAACACCCATATAGGCAATCTCATCCTCCGTGAGAGATGCAAAGTACTCCTCTGCTGCCTGGGCGATCTTTCCATTTTCTTCTTCGGAAAGCTCCATTTCTTTTTCTTTTGCAAGCTGGTCTAAGCAGACCACCTGTGCCAGTTCCTGCATTGTGATATTTTTCACATAATTTTCCAGAGAACTATCTCCAAAATCATGCTGCCAGAGATCAAGTCCATAGGCAGTTCCATAAATATTCTGGTAATTCACAAGATATACCTTCGCCTCTTTCAGCCCACAGGACACGTTTCCGATTCGAAATACCTGGCGATTGTTCAATGTGTTTGAGACAATCACTTCCTTATTTCCGATCTTACATCCTGTGAGCAGAAAGGAAAAGCAGAGCAGACATATCAGTGCAATTTTTTTTCTAATTTTTTTCATGCTTTTCTTTTAAGCTTCCATAGCTTTTAAAATGTTTCTTGCAACAGAGATTCCGTTTGCGGATGCCTGCTGCAGTCCACGGGTTACAGATGCTCCGTCACCGATGGCACGAAGACCTTTTACGCTTGTCTCAAAGTCTCTGTTTACCACAACCTTGTTCGAGTAGAATTTTACTTCAACACCATATAATAAAGTCTCATCACTTGCAATACCCGGTGTGACCTTATCAAGTGCAAGGATCATCTCCTCGATATCCACCATAATACGATGTGGGAATACAAGGGAAAGATCTCCAGGTACTGCATCCTTTAACGTAGGGATCAGGTTATTTCTGCAGAGACGCTCCTCTGTCGTTCTTCTTCCTCTTCTGAAATCACCGAAGGTCTGTACTAAAATTTTTCCGTCGCAGAGCATGTTGGAAAGCTGTGCAATCTGTTTTCCGTACTCGATTGGTGTTTTGAATGGCTTTGTAAAATTCTTGGATACAAGGATTGCAAAGTTGGTATTGTTTGTCTTTAAATCTTTGGATTTGTAAGCATGTCCGTTTACAACTGCAAGTCCATTGTCATAGTACTCAGTTGCTACTTCACCGGATGGATTCGTACAGAAGGTACGCACTTTATCGTCAAATGTCGGTGTATGGTAAACTAATTTTGCTTCGTAAAGGTTATCGTTTAAGAATTCCATAACCTCATCACGCACTTCCACACGGACACCGATATCTACCGTACCAACCTGCGTCTCGATCCCATGACCGTTACAGATGTGTGAGAACCAGTCTGCTCCCTCACGTCCGACTGCCGAAACAACCTCTTTTGCATGGTATGTTTCATCTTTGTCTGTCACAAGTCCTTTTACCTGGCCATCTTCAATGATGATATCTTTGACCATGGTATTGAACTCCATCTCAACACCCTGCTCTAACAGATGTTCCTGCAATCTGGAATAAATCTTGTATCCTTCCTCTGTTCCAAGGTGACGGATCGGACATTCGATCAGTTTTAAGTTTGCTGTGATTGCTTTTCTACGGATCTCGCGGATTTCTTTTTCTTTATCCACACCGTAAACTTTTGTATCTGCTCCGAATTTCAAGTAAATATCATCGGATTCTTTTAATAATGTAACAGTCTCATCATATCCTAAAATCTCCGGAAGATTTCCACCTACGTCAGGAGATAAAGATAATTTTCCATCGGAGAATGCTCCTGCTCCGGCAAATCCGGTCGTGATGGAACATGGCTGACAGCCTACACATACTTTTGTCTTTCTCTTCGGACACTGTCTGTTCTCGATACGGCGTCCTTTTTCAATCATTAAAATCTTCAGGTCTTTGTTGGCATGGATCAGTTCATATGCACAGAAAATACCGGAAGGACCTGCCCCAATAATAATCACATCATAATTTTTCATGTAGTTTTCTCCTTGTTATAAAATGCTTTTTTACAGTTTTTTGCACTGTAAAATGGCTTACTCGTTCTGTTTGCTTTGCAAACTTTTTGAGTATAATAAACTATTTTTCGTTTGTCAATCCTATTTTCAAAAATTGTTGAAGTAATAAATTGTTGAAATAAGTAACCATTCAGCCCCCATTCGTAAGTTTATGAAAGCTGCCTTGGTTTGAATCGTTACAAACCTAAGCTTCCACGATCAGATATCTGCCATCCGGGAGGGCAAAAACTTCGCTTGCCTCCTCCAGATCCCTGAGTGACATTCCCTCGATATCAGCCCCCTGATCTTCGAAATAAGCTTTTACCTCTTTCAGATTCATACAGACGACCGCCATGCAGTCCTCTAAAAATTCCTCTGCCTCTTCCATTGTCTCTGCCACCGGCTCCGGCAGAAGCTGTTCCTGATGTGCCAGAAAATATTCTAAACATGTCTCATCATATTGCATTTTATTTGCTCCTCTCCTCATATGTGTTGTTGATAATTTCTAAATTTTAATTTAGGATCTACGAGAATTTAGAAATCATCCAATCTACTATTTCATGCAGTTTACCATAGATAGGGATCGATTCCAAGCTTTTGCAGCTCCTTATAAATGCGTGCAACCGGAAGTCCGACCACATTATTGTAATCACCTTCAATCCCTTCAATATAAATGGCACATTTTCCCTGGATCCCATAGGCACCGGCTTTATCCATCGGCTCTCCGGTCGCCACATAACGGTCGATCTCAGGTTCCGACAACGGCTTCATGGTAACTTCTGTTTTCTCGTAAAAGGTATGTGCGCCCACTCGTCCGTTTTTGTCCAGAAACACAAACGTAACGCCTGTATACACGGCATGTTTTCTCCCCGACAGAAGTGTGAGCATCCGCTTTGCATCGGCTTCATCTTTCGGCTTTCCAAGGATGGTATCATCACATGCAACGACGGTGTCTGCCCCGATCACTAAGATATCCTGCGGTGTTATCAGTTCCCCATGTCCGCTCTCATATGTTTTTACCATTGCTGCGACCTCTGTCGCTTTCTGCTCGGAAAGCTCCATCACAACCTCCTCCGGCGCGCTTTTCGAGATAACTTCCTCCCCTTTCGCCGGGCAGATTTCAAATTCCAGTCCGATCTGTTCTAACAATTCTTTTCTTCTCGGCGATGCCGAGGCAAGTATGATCTGTCCCATAAATTTCCTCACTTAACCGTTTACTTTTTCTTGACAAGACACCGTTTTTTGAAAAATGAAATGCCATAGCATAGAATCTCAATTCTCATGATTTCTATGATACCATGAATCACTTATGCACACAAGAAAATATCGTCTGATTGCTCTATACGATCGCTCTATACGAAAATCACCGGAATCATTAAGACTCCAGTGATCTTCGTGCATACATTTATTCAATTGAAATCAGCTTTTCTAACCGGAACGAGTAGATCAGAATCTCCTTCACCTTCAGTTTCCGGGTGGCAAAAACCCGCTCCAACGCATCCGCATAAAGCTTTAACTGTGTCGCATAACGGTCAATCAGCTCCTGCGCAGTATCCACACGATCTGTCTTGTAATCCAGGACTGTGATTCCGTCATCCTCAATCCAGAAAACATCAATGATTCCCTGAATTAAAGTTAAATCTTCCTCATGCATATGATTTTCCTGCGACACATTTTCTGACATGATTTCCTGTTGTGCATTTTCAGTCTGCGCTTCATTTTCTATCATCTGCGCACCTGCCCCAAAGCCATATCTTTCCAGTTCCTCTTCCGTAAATCCCATGACAAATGGTTTTTCACGGTAAAGCGCTCCCATGCGCTGTGCGAGAGCCATCCGCTTTCCTGTTTCCGAGGAAACAAAATCTGCCACAATCCGCTCTTTCACAAGTGTGCGCATATCCGCAGTGATCTTCTCCTCTTTTTCCATAGCGTCCATCTGTTCCTGTACGCTTTTTTCTGAAGTAAAATCGTAGCACTCCATGACACGGTGCACCGCAGTACCACGTAACGCTCCACGGTTTACCTGCACTCCCTGACCGCTTACATTCTGATCTGGCGTGATTTTCTCCTGCCTTTGTATAAAGAGAGGAATCGTTGGCGTCACAGGTTCTTCCAAAAATGCCGGAACTGTCTCCTCCTGCTCTGCCTCGAATCTTTCACGCATGGCACGGTGCTTTAATTCGGATACGGAATATTTGTTTTTCCGCAAAATGTCTGTCTGATAGGGATAACGCTGCGAAAACCGCTGTTTTAACTGCCCGACCAGCTGTGTGTCCGCCGCTTCGATCTCCACGATCCGCTCTGTCAGATTTTCATTTTGCTCTAACTGGTTTTCCACTTCGTCTAAGACAAGCTCTGCCGCTTCCACGATCCGGACCGGGTATTTGTCCCCATAGGAAATCACTGCCGGAAGTATCCAGTCGAGATACCCTGCGGCACTTTCCCTTGTCAGATACGGAATCGCTGTGGTGTCGCTGGAATGTGCATACAATGCTGCCTGCTGCCTGAAAAATTCCAGTTTTTCCGGGGCATCCTTTAATGTTCCGGTGAGAATGAGCTTTTCTTTTGCACGGGTTAAGGCAACGTAAAGTACACGAAGTTCCTCGCCGAGATTTTCCAGATCGATCTGCTTTGCAATCGCCTTCTTTGCGATAGTCGGTGATTTGATACGCAATTTTCCGTCCATGTAGTCAAGACCAATACCAAGTTCCGGGTGAAGTACCATTTTGCTCCGCGTGTCCTGCTTATTGAAATTTTTGCCCATACCGCTCACGATCACAATTGGGAACTCAAGACCTTTGCTCTTATGGATACTCATAATTCGGACAACGTCCTCGTTTTCCCCGACCATGTCTGCCTCACCAAAATCCACATCATATTTTTGCAGTTCATCGATATAGCGTACAAAATGAAACAGTCCTTTGTAACTCGTTTTTTCGTAGGCTGCGGCTTTTTCCAAAAGCATGTTTAAATTCGCTGTCCTTCTGTTTCCAGCTGGCATTGCCGCCACATAATGACCGTATCCGGTCTCGCACAGGATGATCTCGATCAGCTCATGGATCGGAGTGTCCGGGACGAGCTGGCGTAATTGCCTGTATTTTTTGTAAAATTCGAGCAATTTCTGGTGAGCGGTCGACTCTATATGATTTTCTGGTTTCTCATCCGCATTTTTTCCCTGCTTCTGATCTGCCTCCGGGTTTGAAATTTCTTTTTGCCCGTCCTCTTCATAAAGACCTTCTGCCAGTTCGAGCACCGCTTCATGAAAAGGCACACTGCCATCTTCAAGCCTTAACACTGCAAGCTCCTCATCGGTAAGCCCTGCCATCGGAGAGCGGAGCACTGCCGCCATCGGGATATCCTGTCTTGGGTTATCCAAAAGCCTCAACATGGACAGCACCGTCTGCACTTCCACCGTGGAAAAATATCCGGTGGAAGAAACCGTGTGTGCCGGGATCCCATTCCCGTTCAGCACTTCCACAAGCGAATCCGCCAGCCGGACAGGCTGCGGAGCAAAATTACAATATCGGAGTAACGTGCCATCCGAAGTTCTCCGGTCGCCTTATCGGTGACAGGCTGCGTTTTCATCAGATGCCTGATCTTCTCCGCGACCATTTTTGCTTCTAATGTCTTCTTATCGGAAAAATCTGTGTCCTCCAATAATTCATCATTGCTGTCCGCAAGTAAAATCTCAGGTGTAAATCCATTTATCTGTTTCCCAGAAACTTTTTCATCTTCTGCTGCTTTTTCTCCAGCAGGATTTTCCTGCACTGGCATTGCCGGATAGCTTGCCCCCGGATACAGTGCAGCCTCCGCGTCATACTCCACATTTCCAAGACTCCGCGCCATAATTTTATAAAAAATATCGTTTGTGCAGGTTAAGACTTCCTCTCTGCTTCGAAAGTTTTTGTGCAGGTCAATACGCTGCGTGGTGCTCTCTTCCAGCGAATAGGAATCGTATTTTTTCATGAAAAGTTCCGGTCTTGCGAGACGGAACCGGTAAATACTCTGCTTTACATCCCCGACCATGAAAATATTATTTTCCCCGCGCTCCTCTCTGGAAATAGAGCGGAGCAGTGTCTCCTGCACTTCGTTGCTGTCCTGATACTCGTCGATCATGATTTCTTCAAAAGTATCCCGGAATTCTTCCGCAGTCTTTTTCGCTTTTTCTGTCTCCTCATCCACAAGGATCTGCAATGCAAAGTGTTCCACGTCATGAAAATCCACCAGATTTTTCCGGCGTTTTGCAGCTGCGAACTCATCTGCAAACTGTTTTGTGAGGCGGACAACTTCTTCTAACATCGGCTCCGTGCGCTCTAACTGCTCTATCATCATCTCCGGCGAACAGAAAAAATATTGTTTACATAACTTCTTTACTACATCCTTCGCCTGCTCCCTGAGACTTTTTACCAGCTCCAATTTATCGGGATCTCCCTCAAAACCTCTGCTGCTCGCAAGTCTGTCGTATTTGATATCGGAAAGCGCCCCGGACAGTTCACAGAAAGATGTTAGTTTTGACAAACCCTCATATTTTTCCAGATCGCTTCGCACCGCTTTCTCATACATATCCGGTCCGTCATCCTGCTGTGTGACCGCAAGCGCCTGCTTCAGGAGCTGTTCACAGTCTTTTAAGACAAAGCGGATGTTTTCCGTGAGCGGAGCAAGCCATTCTGCGCGGTCTAACTCCTCCCTGGTTTCGATACGGTAGGCTCCCACAAACGAATCCAGCCATTTTTCCGGCCACGGATAACTTCTGGAAAACTCATATAACTGAAGGATCATCTCATTTAATGCAGCATCGGTCCGCCCCGAAGCATAGCCCTCCACAAAATCGGAAAATGCTTCCGAAGGCTCTTCATAGTTTTGTTCCAAAACTCTGCCAAGGACATCCTCGCGCAGTAATTTTAACTCACCCTCATCCCCGATACGGAAATTCGGTTCCAGATCGATCTCATGAAAATGATTGCGCACCACATACAGACAGAAGCTGTCGATGGTCGTGATCTGTGCATTGTGAATCAAAGTCAGCTGCCTTAACAGATGCTCATCCCCCGGCTGTTCGTCTAACGCTTTCTCAATCGCATTTCCGATTCGCTCCCGCATCTCTGCCGCTGCCGCATTGGTAAACGTCACAATCAGCAGATGGTCAATATCCACCGGATGATTTTTGTCTGTGATGATTTTTACAATCCGCTCTACTAAAACAGCGGTCTTTCCAGAACCTGCTGCCGCAGATACTAATATATTTCTGTTTCTTAAGTCAATGACCTGCTGCTGCTCTGTGGTCCACGAAACTCCCATATTTCTCACTCCTGTTATTTCTATTCCTGTTTTTCGTTTTCCATACGCTTTAACACCTCGTCCGCACTTTTTCCAGTTTATGATAGGAATATCCCGGCATCCGGGCGTCAAAACCGCAGACTGTGTGGTATGGACAGTAATCGCAGCCACTTTTTCCGTCCAGCGAGTATGGATGGATCGAAATATCCCCGGCAAAGATTTTTTTCCCGGTCTCTTTGATTTTCTCCTGTACATAATCAGACATCACGGAAAAATCGTAGGTGCTGGCAGCCTTAGAAGTTGCTTTTAAGCTTCCATCCGCCTTTTTTCCGATTGGAATGACCGAAGAATTTCCGGCAAAATCCGAATCCATCGCCTCGTA
>ERZ791842.1339-NODE-1339-length-12863-cov-2.8914_pt1 | contig 12863 bp, 9 predicted proteins | sample MGYA00509944_ERZ791842 | MGnify/ENA primary metagenome ERZ791842 (study PRJEB30046, sample SAMN00715263) | human gut metagenome | study: EMG produced TPA metagenomics assembly of the A metagenome-wide association study of gut microbiota in type 2...
TCATTTGAGCCTCTTTTTCTTTGGCTCATTTTTTCATAGCTTACTTGACACTATCATATTTTATTATGTACTCTCGTAATCTTTTGAACGAAGAATTCCGAGAGTACATTATTTCTTAACATTACCGTTCATACAAAAGCCGGGCAATGCCTATTCTGCTCTTCAAATAAATTCACCGTTTCCTGCCACTCTCACATCATAGGCAGAAAGTTCATCAATATATTTAACAATTTCATCTGTCTCGACCTTGATATCCTCAGGAAGTACATGATAATACTCTTCACTCGCAATTCTTACTGTTGATGCATATTTCTCCTCTACAAGAAGTAATGTTATAACTCCTGCATGGTGAAGATGCTTGATAACATCTGAAATATTTTCTTCTGACCCCGGAGCATAAAGGTATGTATGCTTGCCCTGGATTGAAAGTTCTTTTTCTACTTTTTCAAGGAGACTTCTTGACACGCCCTGTCTCTCAACCGGGAATGCTATTGCCACTGCTTTCTGACCGTTTAATGCTGCTCGTACATTTCTGTCAACTCTTCCTGCAAAAAGTCCTTCACCGCCCTCATTTACTTTTTCAACAACACCACAAGCTGATGTCATGTTTGTTACACGGTCGATAAGGATAAGTTCTCCAAGTGTCTTGTGGTTTTTAAATTCATCTACTACAATCTTATCTGCAAGCGATATTGTGCAAAGTGCGATTTCATTCTTTGACAGTTTATCGGCTTTCTTTTCCTCACCTGTGTTTACATCTACAGTGTGAACGATTTCCGTTACGATACCAGGAATCATTTTTGTTCCGAGTTTTACAAAGTAGTTTTTGCCGTTTTCGAGAATATCATCATCCATCCAGAGAAGTGTTGCTGTGATTGATGATGATACTTTTATATCTGTATCTTTTTCAAGTACACATCCTCTTGATACATCAACCTCTCTGTCAAGCTGTATTGTAACCGGCTGTCCTTTTTCGATAGTCTCAGCCTTTTTGTCTCCTACAAGTAGGCTCTTTACATGAGCTTTCTCATTGCTTGGAAGTGTTGTTATCTCATCACCTACGCTTATCGTTCCTGCTTCAACCTGTCCCTGGAAACCTCTGAATGTGTGGTTTGGACGGCTTACTCTCTGAACAGGCATATAGAAACCTTTTTCTGTTGTCTTTTCTTCAATATCAACATTTTCGAGATACTCAAGAAGCGGAACACCTGTGTACCACGGTGTATTTTCTGATTTTGTCGTAATGTTGTCACCCTCTGTTGCTGAAACAGGCACGATAATATAATTTGCAAGGTCAAGCTCTTTTGCAAGGTCAGCAATCTGAGCTTCTATCTCCTTAAATCTGTCCTCACTGTAATCAACAAGATCCATCTTGTTTACGGCAAATACAAAGTATTTAATTCCCATAAGCTCACAGATGCGTGCGTGTCTTCTTGTTTGAACTAAAACACCCTGCTTTGCATCTATAAGTATAACCGATAAGTCTGCAAATGATGCACCTACTGCCATGTTTCTTGTATATTCTTCATGACCCGGTGTATCGGCAACAATAAAACTGCGATTGTCTGTTGTAAAGTAACGGTATGCAACATCTATCGTGATACCCTGCTCTCTCTCTGCCATAAGTCCGTCAAGAAGAAGTGAGTAGTCAATCTTTCCCTCTCTGCTTCCAACCTTTGAATCAAGTTCAAGTGATTTCTCCTGGTCGGCATAAAGTAATTTTGAATCATATAATATATGTCCTATAAGTGTAGATTTTCCATCATCCACACTTCCGCATGTAATAAATTTTAATAATCCTTTCATCCTAGAAATAACCCTCCTTCTTTCTTCTTTCCATGCTGCCTGCTGCCTCATGGTCAATAACACGGCTTGTTCTCTCTGACTCTACCGCACTAAGTGTCTCCTCAATAATCTCATCAAGTGTCTCTGCATCTGACTCAACACCTCCCGTAAGAGGATAGCATCCGAGTGTACGGAAACGAACTTTCTTGTACTCTATCTTCTCACCCGGTCTGAGTTTAAGTCTGTCATCATCTACCATAATGATATTTCCGTCTCTCTCAATGACAGGACGCTCTTTTGCAAAATAAAGTGAAGGAATTTCAATGTTTTCTCTCTTTATATACTGCCAGATGTCTTTCTCTGTCCAGTTTGAAAGTGGGAATGCTCTTACTTCCTCACCCTTAAATATCTTACTGTTGAAAAGTTTCCACATCTCAGGACGCTGGTTCTTAGGATCCCACGCATGAGCTTCATTTCTAAATGAGAAGATTCTCTCTTTTGCACGCGATTTCTCTTCATCTCGTCTGCCGCCGCCAAATGCTGCCGTAAACTGATATTTATCAAGTGCCTGTTTAAGTGCCTGTGTTTTCATAATGTCAGTATAAGCTGAACCGTGGTCAAAAGGATTGATTCCTTTCTTAACTCCATCTTCGTTTGTATATACTATAAGGTCAATTCCAAGTTTCTTTGCAATTTTGTCACGAAACTCTATCATTTCCTTAAACTTCCATGTTGTGTCTACATGAAGGAATGGAAATGGTGGTTTCTCCGGATAAAATGCTTTCATTGCAAGATGAAGCATTACCGAACTGTCTTTACCGATTGAGTAAAGCATTACCGGCTTTTCAAACTCCGCTGCCACTTCTCTTATTATGTAGATTGCCTCTGCCTCTAATTCATCAAGATGAGATAAATTTCCCATAACGAACCTCCTGTTCCTTTTATCAATATTTATTAGCGTCTTTTTTGTTTATAACTATCTCCTCTACACTTCCGTCAGCCTTTGTGATCATCCATGTATTTATATCTCCCTTAGAGGATACTGATAAAACGCTGCCTGCGCCTCCCACATCAGCTCCCAGGAAAAAGTCGATTGCATTTATTTTACACTCTTTTATACATGATGTGCAACCCCAGCAATCTCTTTCATGCTTTATAAAAGCTTTTCCTTTTTCATTTTTTTTAATCAGATTTCCCGGACAGGCTTCAATACAAAGTCCGCATCCGACACACTTTTCATCATTTATCCGAATGCTCATAAACCTTACCTCCCGCCACCAAATCTCTGTAAATAATTTTTATCCTGCCATCCTCATATCTTGAGTTTACATATTTGAGATAATCGTCGCTCTTATTAGTATAATCCAAATTTTCGGCAAAACTGTGCCATCTTGTCTCTTTTCTTGCCTTTAAATGCTCAATTAAAACTTTACATACGACTAATCTCTCTTTTAATTCATAAATTCTCAGCAAATCGTCCATATCATCCGCATGAAGATTTACAGAAAGTTTTTCAATATCGTCAATCTTTCTCTTTGCAATCTCAAGTCTGCTCTCATTATACTCGTAATTTGTACTTATGCCGCCTGCATACTGATCCATTATTTTCTGCATGGTCTCCTCAAGCTGCTCTGTATCTATAAATCCTTTTGGATTTGCGAAATAGCTTTCATACTCGGCTTTCTTTTCATTTGTCGAAGCATCTTTGCCATCGATAACTTTTACTGATGAATCATTTGCTGCCTTACTATCTGTATCCGAGCCTGCAAATTCTTTTACATACTCTGCTGCCGACTGTGCCGCTATCTCACCCTCTACCAATGCTCCCGTGACATATTTCTGAGGACATCCTCCTGCAACATCACCTGCCGCATAAAGACCGGTGATAGTTGTCTTTCTGTCATTGTCTATCCAATAGCCGCTCGCCGTGTGACCACCTACTATATATGGCTCTGTTCCCTCTATCTCAACATTTTCATTTTTAGGTCCTCTGCCCGACTCTATCCATTTGAGTGTCTGGCTCGGTGCCATGTTGAGATATGCCTTGTAAAGATCGCTCTGCTGTTCATCTGATATTTCGTCTGTCTTTAAGTAACAAGGACCCCTGCCTTCTTTGTTCTCTGTTACTGTACCGTAAAGACGCTGTGATGTTGTAATACCATATTTATCTTCATATATCTCACCGGCAGAATTTAACTGCTTTGCATGAACTCCCTGTGCAATAGTTCCCGTAGGTGCTATCGTGTCTTTACATCTGAGTGCGATAAAACGCATCTCAAATGTTGTCATCTCGGCTCCCGCCTTTATACCCATAGCGTATCCTGCTCCGGTGTTGAACGGCGGATACCACATCTTATGTCTTGAAAATCCCGGATTGTTCGGTCTATAAAGACCTGCCGCACCGCCTGTCGCACAGATGACTGCTTTTGCATTTATCTTATAAACCGTCCTGTCATTTACATCAAACCCGTAAGCACCTTTGATAACACCGTCTTCAACTATATAATCAGTGATGTTTACATGATTTATAACTGTTGTGTTATCAAGTTTTTTTACTGCCTCTGCAAGTATAGGCTTGATATTTTCACCATTTATTTTTATATTTCGGTTGCCTCTTGCAACATATTTGCCATCTTTATCTTTTAAAATGACAAGACCGAGATGTTCCATATGTGCCGTAACTTCATTTAGCCTCTCTGACATTGAAAGAAGCAGATCCTCTCTCACTATACCGTCAGCGTCTTTTTTTGCATAATCCACATAATCCTGTGGAACATGACCTTCTGTGATGTAAGCATTTATGGCATTTACACCTGCTGCAAGACAGCCGCTTCGCTTAATATTGGCTTTTTCAACGATAAGGACATTTACATCCTTCTCCTGACCGAGCGTGATAGCTGCATAACAGCCTGCCGTGCCGCCGCCAATGACCAGCACATCAGTTGTCAGTTCTCTAAAATCCATTGGGCAACCCCCTTTATTTATCGTATTTCCTACTTTTTCTATATGTTTTAGTAACTCATGGCTATAACTATACCCTACTTTTCCTATCATGTCAATAGGAATTATATAAAAATATTAAAAATAAGGTAACAGTTCAGCCATAAAAAGAACTGCCATCCAAATATGCATCCGAAACAGCAGTTCTTTAATTATCCCATATTAAAAATGTTCTTTTCTTAATACATTCTAGTGTAGTATATCAATGACATTTCGCCAAATAACTTGCATAAATTTCCATCTGCTGTGTTGTTGTCAATCGCCGTAGCCCGCTACGGCTCATTCCTCCGCCTTGCAGAATGAAAATTTACCCTGCGTTATTTAGCTGAAAATCAATGATACACTACACTAGTAAATATAAAATTCGTATGTGTTTATAAGGTCGCTCTTATAAGTTTTCTTACCTGACTTTGTGCTTGCAAGTATTCTTATATAATATGTCTTATGCTTTTTAATCTTACTTTTACCGCATTTTTTAATAGTAAGGGCTGTTGTCTTTGCTTTAGTTGATTTAACAGTCTTAAAACCAGACTCCTTACTTGTAGAAATCATCACCTTATAACCTGAAGCATTTTTTACTTTTGACCAGCTTAATTTCACACTTTTTTTATTTGCCTTTGCAGATATTTTTGAAGAAAGTCCTGCATATCTGTAACTGCTCCATGCACTGTATGCCTTTTTATTGTTGCCGCACGACACATATGTACGAATTCTGTAACGATAAAATGTACCGTTGAAATTTGTTATCTCGACTGTGTTTCCAGCATTTGAACAAGTTCTTTTATTTTTTCCTGCCGGTGTCTGAAGCTGAACCTGAACTCCGTCATATGCTCCTACTGCTGAATCAGCGTAGATACCTATCTTATAATCATTCAGATTATACCAGATATTTGTAAATCCAAAGTTAGAAGAATCTACTTTGTTGGTAAGTGTTTTTACTCCCCATTTACTTGCATAACCGGATTTTGCTATAAATCCTGTTGTCTCTGCTTTACGGCAAGGATAACATTTCACATCGTAGCTTGTTCCAGTATTAAGTGCCACTGAAGCCTTTACTGTACTTGTCGTGCTTTCACCTATCTGAAAATCACCTGTATATAACTGATACAGATTAGCTCCGACAACATCTGAACTTTTCATCGTAACACTATTTGTCGCAGCACCCGTCTGAATAAGTGTCATACCATCTGCATTTGGAGCTGTAACTACTTCGACCGGCTCTGACCATCCTGAAGCTGGTGTCGGTGTATTAGTCTTATCAATTTTCCATGAATATGTAGAAAAACTTCCAACTCTCGCATAATATGTACTTCCTGCCGTGAGGGAATAGACCGTATCACTTGCAGATGATGTAGTCTCTACAGTAACCCATGTACTTCCGTCCTGGCTAAACTGAATCGCATAACTTTTAGCTCCAAGATCCGCATTCCACTGAAGACCTATACTGCTATTATCCCCCTCTGTCTGTGTAACTCCTGTTACTGCCGCCTTACTGTCTGCCTTAGAAAAGACAAGCATACCCGCTGTAAGTGCAACTGTAGCAACTAAAAATTTAACTGATTTTTTCACTTCATATCCTCCTTTGGTTTTTAATATACCCTCTGTATCTCCTCAAAACGAGTCCTTTCGGCTGGATTTCCGATATATTGTTTCCAGTTTCTCGTCGTACACACCGTGTAAGCACTACGAAAATGTTATTGCATATCAAAAATCTACCTCGATATTCTTCGTTCAGAAGATTCCGAGAGTACATTTTAATATCAGTTTCGCATATTTATATGACAAAAACAAGTCACATATTCATGCATAACATATAACATTATAATAATGATTTTAGAATGTCATACATTATAACAGTACACAATATTTTGTTTAATGTCAATCACATATTTTTGCAATGCTTATTTATAGTAACAGTTCAGCCTGTTACTTTTTATAAAATACTCTGTGGTATAAATTTTATCATCTATGTTTAATGCAATATTATAACTCCCGTTTTTTATCCTGTCTAACGGCACATTTACATAGTATTTCTGCTTTATAAATATCTGACTTTTCTGCTCCGTATCTGAGAAATCCTGCTCATATGTTCCATTTTCATTGTAGAGATACACCTTTTTTACCAAGTGATCCCTGCCGTATATCTGCAATAGGTCTCCGACTATACGAACAATGACAGGAAGTCCATTTTCAAAACACTCCACATCGTCACTTTCTTCATACTCATTTATGGCAATGGCATTGCTGAGATTTTCAAAATTTCCCTCTTTATATGTTGGAGCTTTAAGTTCCCCTACAATTATATCTCCGTCACCGCAAACAGATTTCGATAATTCTTTTGCATCAAATTTCATCTCGCTTCCACTAAAGAAATCCTTTTTACAGGATATTTCTTTTACACATTTACCTGTCTGATAGTCATATTTATATATTTTTGCCCTGCAGCCGTCAATCTCCTCTTTCAGATTTCCACACATCGCATATATATAATCTCCGTCATCAGTCACAAATGCGTTTGAGCGTGTGATACTTAAAGCAGTCGGCACTCTTTTTTCCTTTGACACTGTTCCCTTTTTTTCATCTATATTTAATATAAGTACATTTGAGCCCTCTATCTTATCAAAATATCTTACGGGTCTTCGATTAGCCGTATGATTGTCAAATAAGATAATCTTATATTTCCCTGCATCACTGTCATAGTCTAAAAGTGAAACCGCATGCTGCTGAAAAAACCATTCCATACTCTCTGCCGGTCTTAATACCTTGTCCTTTTGTGCTGTTTTCTTATAAAATTTTGGATTTGCAATAAGCCATACAAGTTCATTATCTTTAAGACTTATCTTCGCTATCGTGTGTATATTTCTCATTGATACTATGACGCAGTCCTCTTCAGCTATATAGTCAAAGGAATTTATATGTGCCCAGTCACTTCTCGTAACATATGTATCATCAAACAGCTCATTCACATTTATGCTTCTTAGCACATTTCCCGTTTCCGCATCTATTTCAATTATCATGTTTTCTGCAAATGAATCATTTATCGAACTTGATGCTATAAGATAATTTCCGGTATTTTTTTCTCTCACCGCCCAATGATGGAATCCGTTTGGATGAAGAAATGTCTTATAAACACGACCCATATAGTCCATCTCGTGCATCACCACAGAATGTGCATTTCCGTAATTAGGCTGACGCATATATTTTTCAGCATATAAAAATCTTCCATTGCCAAGCTCATGTATGCCATAAGGATGCGACGGTCTTCCAAGTATAAATCGGACATTTCCATTTTCATCAAAGGCATAAGTTGAACCGCTGTAACCGCCTGTCACAAGCATAAATCTGTCGTCTTTTTCATCCGTCTGCCCCGTCACATTTACATTCGTTTCGAGTTTTCCTCTAAGTTTAGGCGTATGTATCATTATCTTGTTCATATCAAGTACATTTTTGTCAGCATCTAAAAGATACACCTGAACAAGGTTATAAGCATTTTCATAAAGACCTATTATCGGAACTCTGTGTCTTGTTGTGTATGTCTCATCACACACCGTATAATCTTTAGAGCCACGAATCCCTTTTATCACATATCTCACCATACATTGCATCTCAGTGTTAAAAAGCAGCACTGCCGTCAACAACGATATTTTATAAGGATTTAATATCAAAAGAGCATTTTTGAAACTGTAAATATCATTGTCTAAAATGCACTTTATCGCCAGTTCTTTTTTATAAGTCTGCACCGCCATAGACTGTTGAACATTTTCAATATTTGTATCATATCCGTATTTTTCCTGATTTTCTGAAAGCTGTTCTTTTTCAGCCATCTGTGAAAAAACTTCTTCATTGATTATAAATGTATTAAATAATTTCTTTTTTATCACATTGCTTAACTGACTCTTAATATTCATTCCGGTGACTCCTTTTTATTTTGATGTACTCTCAAATTCTTCTGAACTAAAAATTCTGGTAGTTCATTTTGTTATCATATAATAATGCTTTAACTGCATGATATGGCTTAAATTCCTATATCACAAAAAAGTGCATTTTTCTACATATAAATCATGTACCTGTCAAGATTAAATATATGATAAAGATAATTCGTGTCACCGGGACGAAAATTTCGTGTCAGTTTTGTTTTATTTTTGTGTCAGTTTTGTTTTACCAATCAACTCCATACCGACTAAGCTCCACCCTGCCATCTTCAACCTTTATGCCGTCAGCTTCGAGTCTTTTTTTCTGTTCGTTTTCACCGCCGAACGCAAATGCTCCCGAAAGTTCCCCCTTAGAATTTACCACACGGAAGCACGGTATATTCTCCGGGTCTGGATTTTTGTGCAGGGCATTGCCGACGGCTCTTGACATTTTAGGATTGCCAGCCATAGCCGCAACCTGCCCGTAAGTTGCAACTTTTCCTGCGGGGATTTTTTTAACCGCCTCGTAAATCCTCTTAGTGGGACTGTCAGTCACTATCTCATAGCTTTCCGTAATCATCCTTTTAATATCCTTGTCAGGAATTGAGCCGTCAAGAATGATAGTGTTCCAGTTTTCCTTATTCTGATGCCACCCCGGAATAACAGACTCAAAAGCATCTCTCCAAAAGTCACGCCACTCATCATTTACCTTTACATTAAGGTTGATGAAGCCGTTTCTTTCATATGTCCATAAAAAAACCTTTTTACTTCCTTTTACACGCACAAGCTGCCAGTTTTCATCGTGAAACGGAGCACTCTGGTAAGTGTTTGGAAATGAAAGTCCGAAGTTTAATGCTTCTTCTCTTGTTGTCATTATTCGTTCTCCTCTCGTCCATATACCCCTCATCTTTCCACCTATTTTCACTACCCAATCAGTCCTCTATCCATATACTCTGCTATCTGCTCAGCAAAATAAGTAAGATATATGCTTGAACCAGCTCTGTAGGTTGCTGCTGCCATCTCACACACTATCTTTTCCTCGTCTATGCAGCCTGCTTTTGCAGCCGCTTTTACCATAGCATACTCTCCGCTCACACTGTATGTTGCCACAGGCACATCCACTATATCAACAACTTCCCTCACTATGTCAAGATAACTCATTGCAGGTTTTACCATAATGATGTCCGCTCCTTCTTCAACATCCTGCAATGCTTCTTTTATGCCCTCTTTTCTGTTATGATAATCCATCTGATAAGATTTTCTGTCACCAAAAGACGGTGCTGAGCCTGCCGCATCCCTAAACGGTGAATAAAATGATGATGCATATTTCACGGCATATGACATTATCGGTGTGTTGGTAAATCCATTCTCATCGAGTGCATTTCTGATAGCGAGCACTCTTCCGTCCATCATATCTGACGGTGCAACCATATCCGCACCGGCTTTTACATGAGAAACCGCTGTCTTTGCCAAAAGTTCAAGTGTGGAATCATTGTCTACATCATGACCGCAGAGCAGTCCGCAATGACCGTGTGAAGTATATTCGCACATACACACATCTGTTATAAAATACATATCTGAAAAATCTTTTTTTGCAGCTCTTAAAGCTCTCTGCACGATTCCATCATCATCATAAGCACCACTTCCGACTTCGTCTTTTACATCAGGTATGCCAAACAGGATAACACTTTTAACACCTGCTTTTTTAAGACTTTCAAGTTTCTCGGACATTCTGTCTATACTATAACGGAACTGTCTCTCCATAGACGGGATTTCCTCTACTATATTCTCTCCTTCTCTTACAAACATAGGATAAACAAGCGATGACTTATCCATTCTTGTTTCCCTCACCATCTTCCTTAATATCTCATTTTGTCTTAATCTTCTTGCTCTCTGTATCATATTTGCCCTCTTTTCTTTATATCTGTTTTTCTCACAAAATTTGTTATTTAAAATATAATGTTGAGTACAAAAATTATTTTTCCCTCTGCATCAATAATATTTAACCATTAAATCAACAATATTACTGTATTTTTTCAATTATTTCCACAAAATCCTGAAATTCCTGTGCATTACTCTTTTCCTTTATGTCAAAAATCATCTTATGAACAGCCGCATCCAGTGATTTTTTCTCAGCATTTTCTTTGATATATGCCATAAATCTATCTATTTTTTCACGGTTTGCCCTAAATATCTCATTTTTGAGATATTCCTGCTCATATTCTCTTATTATCTCTTTTGCATCGCACAAATAACTTTTCTTTAATTCATTGTTTTTTGCGGCAAGCCTATCCATATCTTCCATTGAATATCTCGCCACACCCTGTATTTCCTCTATATCAGGCGATATGTCAAACGGAACTGCAAGGTCCATAAACACAACTTTATTTTTGTGCTCCTTTTCCTCAAAATGCTTTCTTGTGACAGTATAATGCGGACTTGATGTTGCACTTATTATAACATCCATCTTTTCCATATGTTCATATCTGTCTTTGTAATCTATTATATTGCATCTCGCATTTTTCTCTGGAATGTGGTTTCTTGCGGTTACATAAACATTTGCTCCCTCTATATCAAGTGCATCCAGCATAACTATATTTCCGATTTTTCCGGACGCACCTATTATCATAATGTTTTTTCCGGATAATGTACCAAATTTCTCGCCCGCCTGCTTTAGTGCAAGACTTGCAGTCGATACGGAAGTCTTTGACATAGGTGTGTCTGTCTTTACTTTCTTTGCCGCCGCCATCGCTGCCTGAAAAAGTGAGTGAAACGAATTTCCTATATATCCTTTTTTGTCACTTGCAAGATAAGCATTTTTTACCTGTCCCAAAATCTGGTCTTCACCAAGCACAACAGAGTCAAGACCTGCCGCCACCATAAAAAGATGATGAACCGCCTTTTTTTCTTCGTATCTTAATATTACATCCTGAATTTCTGAATTTTCTGAAACTCCGGCTTCTTCTAAAAGTACCTGCTGCATAAAAAGCACCGCTGTCTCCGTTTTTTCCCGGACTTCGCAATAAAGTTCCGTTCTGTTGCAGGTTGCAAGAAGTACCGCTTCATTTATATAAGGCGAACTTATAAGCCTTTCCATTATCCTCGCCTTTGCATCATCATCAAATGCAAACAGACCTCTTATCTTTGTATCTGCGGTCTTATGACTTACGCAAAGTAATTGTATGCTCATAAACTGATAACCTCACAAGTCCTCTCGATATCCTCTTTTGTATGTGCGACTGATACAAACATTGCTTCAAACTGTGCAGGTGCAACATAAATCCCATTGTCGAGCATTTTCCAGAAATATTCTGTATATGCGTTTGTATCAGATGTAAGTGCACTATCATAATCATCCACGACCTCACCTGTCTGGAACGCAGATAAAAGCGAACCTATCTGATTTACATGGAGAGGAATGTTTTTCTCTTTTGCCATCTTTCTGTACGCATCTGCAAGTTTTTTTGCACTCTCATCTATCTGTTTATAGTATTCAGGATGTGCTTTTAAAATCTTAAGAGTTTCAATTCCTGCCGTTGTCGCAATAGGATTTCCTGACAATGTACCAGCCTGATAAACCGGTCCTGTCGGAGAAACCCTGTCCATTATCTCTTTTTTTCCGCCATATGCAGCGATAGGCATACCACCGCCGACAATCTTGCCGAGCGTCGTCATGTCCGGCTTAACACCAAAATACTCCTGTGCTCCGCCAAATTTAAGCCTGAATCCTGTTATAACCTCGTCAAATATAAGAACCGTTTCATATTTTAATGTAATATCACGAAGAAATTTTAAAAATCCTTTTTTGGGAGGAACAACACCCATATTGGCGGCTACAGGCTCAACTATGATTGCGGCAACATTTTCACCATACTGCTCCATAAGTTCTCTTACGGAGTCCTCGTTATTGTACTCTGCAACAAGAGTGTTCTGCGTATAAGAAGCCGGAACTCCCGCACTATCAGGAACAGCAGTCGTAAGAGCCGCCGAACCAGCTTTCACAAGAAGCCCGTCAGAGTGACCGTGATAATTTCCCCTGAATTTTATTATCATATCTCTGCCCGTATAGCCTCTTGCAGTACGAATGGCACTCATCGTAGCTTCAGTACCCGAATTTACAAGCCTTACTTTCTCAATAGATGGCATTGCATCAGTTATAAGTTCAGC
>ERZ791842.1341-NODE-1341-length-12854-cov-3.13415_pt1 | contig 12854 bp, 8 predicted proteins | sample MGYA00509944_ERZ791842 | MGnify/ENA primary metagenome ERZ791842 (study PRJEB30046, sample SAMN00715263) | human gut metagenome | study: EMG produced TPA metagenomics assembly of the A metagenome-wide association study of gut microbiota in type 2...
TCTGCAGAAAGCTCAAAGGCAGATAATTCAGCCACGGACGGTAAGGTTTACAATATCGGTATCTGTCAGCTTGTTCAGCATGAGGCTCTTGATGCCGCAACAAAAGGCTTTAAAGATTATCTTACTGAGAAACTCGGTGCAGACAATGTAAAGTTTGATGAGCAGAACGCTCAGGGTGATTCCGCAACTTGCGCTACAATCTGTAACCAGTTTGTTTCTTCAAACTATGACCTTATTCTCGGCAACGGTACTGCCGCACTTCAGGCAGCATACACAGCTACACCGAATATTCCGATTCTCGGTACTTCAATCACAGACTACGGCACAGCGCTCGACAAGTCTGATTGGAACGGTGTTTCGGGTATGAATGTTTCGGGTACAACAGACCTTGCTCCGCTTGATCAGCAGGCGGCAATGCTCAAGGAGCTTTTCCCCGATGCAAAGAATGTCGGAATTCTCTACTGCTCGGCTGAGGCTAACTCAAAGTATCAGAGCGATACAATCACTCCTTATTTCAAGGATGCAGGCTATACTGTAAAATCATATTCATTTGCAGATTCAAACGATGTTGCCGCAGTTGCAAAGACTGCCTGTGACGAGAGCGATGTTCTTTACATCCCGACAGATAACACAGCGGCATCTAACACAGGTATCATCGACAATGTTGCCACAGCCGCAAAAACTCCTATTGTTGCCGGTGAAGAAGGCATCTGCAAGGGCTGCGGTGTTGCAACACTTTCAATCAGCTATGACGAACTCGGCAGAAAAACAGGTGAAATGGCTTACAACATTCTTGTAAAGGGCGAGGACATCACAAAAATGAAGGTTGAGGCCGCTCCGAATGTAACAAAAGAATATATCAAAGATCGTTGTGACACATACGGAATCAAAGTTCCCGACGGTTACACAGAAATCAAAGCAGAATAATTCATATTCAGAAAAATAATATTGGCAGGGGTGCCGTGCAAGCGACACCCCGATATTTTATGTATAGGTGGTTTTTATGGATTTTTTAGCAAACTACTTCGGTTCTCTTAATCCAATGAGCTTTTTATCCGCACTTCCGGGTAATATTGCTCAGGGTATAATCTGGGGACTTATGGGACTCGGTGTATTTCTCACCTTTAAGCTTTTGAACTTTGCCGACCTCAGCGTTGACGGTTCATTTGCAACAGGCGGTGCAGTAACCGCAGTTATGCTCATCAACGGCTGTCCCGTTTGGGCAACAATCATCGTAGCAATCCTTGCAGGTCTTGCGGCAGGTCTTGTAACGGGACTTCTTCACACGCTTCTCGGAATCCCCGACATTCTCGCAGGTATCCTCACACAGATTGCTCTTTATTCAATTAACCTGAATATTATGGGAAAATCAAACCTCCCAATCAGCTACAGAAACTATACGCTTGTTGTTTCTGCAAGTAATATAAATATGGCAATTCTCGTAGGTCTTGGAATTTGTGCTGTTGTAGTTGCCGCAATGTATTGGTATTTCGGTACGGAACAGGGTTCAACAATCCGTTCAACAGGTTCAAACCCCGCAATGAGCAAGGCACAGGGCATTAACATCAATTTTACAAAGGTAATTGCTCTTGCACTTTCAAACGGACTCGTTGCACTTTCGGGTTCACTTTTTGCTCAGTATCAGGGCTTTGCGGATATCAACATGGGCAGAGGCGCAATCGTAATCGGTCTTGCCGCTGTAATCATCGGTGAAGTTCTCGGTGAGGCAATTTTCCGCAAGCACATGAATTTCATCATCAGAATGCTCTTTGTAATTGTCGGCGGTATTCTTTATTATATCGCAATGGGCATCGTACTCTGGCTCAAGATGCCGACAGACGATACAAAGCTCTTCACGGCAATTATCGTTGCAATCTTCCTTGCAGTTCCGTATCTCCAGAAAAAGAGAAAGACTTCATTCAAGAAAGTTGCAAAAATGAATGCTAAAAATGCACAGAAGGAGGGTTAAGAATGCTTGAAATCAAGAATGTATGGAAAACCTTTAATAAAGGCACAGTAAACGAAAAGCAGGCGCTCTGCGGAGTTAATCTCACCCTCAATGACGGCGATTTTTGTACGGTAATCGGCGGTAACGGTGCAGGCAAGTCAACAACACTCAACGCAATTGCAGGCGTGTGGCCTGTTGACTGCGGTCAGATTCTCATTGACGGCAAGGATATTTCCGCATTGCCCGAGCATAAAAGAGCGCCGTACCTCGGCAGAGTATTTCAGGACCCGATGACAGGCACGGTAGCCGATATGGAAATTATAGAAAACCTCGCAATTGCCGCAAGACGAGGCAAGAAAAGAGGACTTTCGTGGGGTGTAAAGGCTGACGAAAGATTTCGTTACCGTCAGATGCTTGCAGAGTTTGACCTCAGACTTGAGGACAGAATGTCATCAAAAGTAGGACTTCTCTCCGGCGGTCAGCGTCAGGCAATAACACTCCTTATGGCAACAATCAAAAAGCCAAAGCTTCTCCTGCTTGACGAGCATACAGCAGCCCTTGACCCGAAAACAGCCGCAAAGGTGCTTGAACTTTCCGACAAAATCATTGCCGAAAACAACCTTACGGCACTTATGGTAACTCATAATATGCATGACGCAATTACTCACGGCAACCGTCTTATTATGATGAGTGACGGCAAAATTATCCTCGATATCTCAGGTGAAGAAAAGAAAAATCTTACGGTTGAACACCTCCTCGAGATGTTTGAAAAAGCAAGCGGTTCAAAGCTTGAAAACGACCGTATGCTTTTAAGTAAGGATAAATAATCAAAAATCATATAATCTCAAACAAAATGCCCGACACCGCAGTCGGGCATTTTTATTTGTATATTAAACTATGCACGGTTATCCGTAGCGGTGTCCGTTGGACTGCCGTCACGCAAAGGCGGAAAATTTTCCTTCAAACTGATTTTATAATGTTACTGTACAACATTCAAATATTGAACTTTCAGCAAAATAACATTATCAAATTTGTAACACACGGCATAACAATTTCTTAATCGGAATAATTAAAAACACCGATATATAGACGAATTCTACAAAAAACGCACCATAACTTGTGCATAACATAAAAATATCTTGTCAAAACGGCAAAACTGAATGTAAAAACAAACACAATAAAATTATTGCAACCTAATTAAAAAAATCAATCTAAAATGGTATAATCTACTATAAAGAATATGGGTTAGTGTTCACATTTTGACTGAAACAGGTTAAGGATACAATTTTCGGCTGAATTCTCGTTGCTTTTTTGTAAATTAACTTCAAAATCCCGTGGCTTTGCCGATTATGTTTCACCGTTGGTCAGGCGGTAAAGGTCAAAACTGAACCTAACCAAAACCAAAATATTCGGTTATGGAGGTAATATTTATGAAAACAAAAATTTCTCGTTTTGGCAGAAGCTCTGTTTCCGTCATCCTTGCGGTAATGATGCTTCTGTCAACAATGCTTATCGGCACTGTTTCAACAGTTAATGCTGCTACAACACCTCTTGAAGAAGGCACTGTTTCAACAGTTAATGCATCATCATCATCAATCACTTCTGACGGAACTGCTGTTTTTTACTTTAATCCAAATCCAAACGATTCGTGGTCGAGTTCTCAGGCAAAGCTTTATTTGTACTTTTTTGGCGTCAGTGATGGAAAATGGTCTAATGAAGCCACTGTTCTTGATAGTACACATGCTTATGTTAAAATTCCTTCTGGTATATATTCAAAAGTTATTTTAACTCGAATGGATCCCAATAGTACAAGTGAAATTCCTTCATGGGGTGCAAAATTGAGTCAGACAGGTGACATTGACCTTATTAGTTCGACAACGAATAACTATATTTCTAATTTTAGTGAAGGAAGTAATAAAGCTACATGGGCTGATTATATTCAGACTTCAACAGCTAAACTTGATGCTGACAATACCAGCGTTGCAGGTGGCACAGCAGTAACTTTTACTCCTTCGTTGACTTCTAATACAGAATTTAACGATATTAAGTCTACAAGCTATTCAGTGAAAAATGGTTCAAATGATGTTTCAAGTTCTGACTATTCAATTGATGGTAATAAAATTACTTTCTATACAAAAGGCTCTTATACTGTAACAGCTACTATTACATATAACGCTAAGGGCTTTAGTGATATTACTAAGACAACAACAGCAGCTACTGATATTACTGTTGAATCTTCTTCACAGAAATATTCTATAACAGCAGGCCCATTTGATGGTGGTACAGTAACAGTTGACCATCAGACTGCTTATGAAGGTCAGAAAGTTACAGTTACACCAACAGCTACTACCAATGACTATACACTTGGCACCATCACAGCTAAATACGGTACAGATAATAAAGATGTTGCTCTCACAAGAAACAGTAACGGTACATACACATTCTTAATGCCTGCAGGTAATGTTACCATTGATGCAACCTTTAGAACAAAGGAATATCGCACAGTAAAGGTTTCTTCTAAAAACCCGGAACTCGGTACGGTTACACTCAATGGTAAAGCCACTCTTGAAACAACAGTTAAAGAGGGCGAGACAGTAACCATTAATGCTGTCCCAACCGGTTCTAATATTTTCAAGTCATGGTCTATTAACGGTACTTACGATATCCAAAACTCAAAGACAACTTCTGATGCTGAAATTACACTCGTTGTAAACAGCGACATCACAGCAACAGCATCATTCACACAGGCTGCACCTTATCAAGTAGCTTATGATGTTAAGGATAGTGTAAATAAGATATCAATGTACGCCACTGATAGGCAGGGTATATATGTTTCATCTAAAAAGATAGATGTAGATACTACCTTTACAATATTTGATTCATCGGTTGAAAAATATGCTTATTCCGAAGGTAAGGGCGTTTATTGGATAACCAGTAAAAATCCGACTCCTTCGATACTTCGTTGGGTAAATGACTATAGTAAAGTTAATAAAGTTATTAATAAGTACGGTGTTGGCAAGTATGTAATATTTGATTCTGTTAATCAGTTTATTACACTGTCTGATACAGCCGAATACAATCCAAAGTTGACATTGTATGTAAAACGGGGTACTGTTTCTTACGATGAAAGCGTAGGCGAAGATAATAGCAAATATGCTTTATCTTCTGTTGCAAAGGGTCTTACTGTCACAACTGATTCACCTTGCAATACTTATGCCGTAAGTGATGGCGACAACATTACTATTACTACAAAGATGAGCGAGGAATATAAAAAACTCGGTTATTATGTTGCTGCTTACTGTGTAAACGGTGTCAATTATAACGCTTCTCTATCTGCTGAAGCAGACACATATCAGGCTAACATTACTGTTTCAACTGATATGGCAGTCAAGAATGGCATTGAAGTAACACCAATCTACTACAACAAAACAATTGAGGCAAACGGTGACTACATCACATTCTATGTTAATGCTGATGAAGCTCTCAAATCATGGGGTAATACGCTTTCTGTTGACCCATACTGCTATTCAACAGATGGTATAGTTCACTTCTTTGAGAAATATCCCGGTCAGCCTCTTGTTAAGGACGGTCAGTATTATGTAACAAAGATTTCAAAGTACTATTATAAAAACAACAATGGTACTCTTGAAAAAACTACTGATACTGTTTCAGGTATTACACTTAATAACTATTATAATGACTCTGTTCATGTAAAACTTTCTCTTTCGGGAAGAAATATGCAGACTTATGACTTCAGCGATTTTGTAAAGCTTGCTGAAATGGAAAATGTAAAGACTATTATGTTCCAGAATAAGTTCTATAACGCAGATGCTACTGACGCTGTAAAGAACATTGATTATGCTTGTAAGGCTGATGGCACAGCTGTTACAAAATTAGATAATATTGCAGATGCAGATACAAACAAAAAAGTAAATAAATGGCAGAAATTCACTGATTATTACGGTAGAGATACCGATGTTCTTGGCAACATTCTTTCTGATACAGATAAGAATCAGCCTTGTATCTATGTGATTTCAACCGGTAGCCATGACACCACATCACAGGCTTATGCTACTAAGGGTGAGTGGGCAACTAAGTGGTGTGTATATGATAACAGTGGCAAACTCATTACTTGCGGTACTCCTGCTGATTTCTTGGATTCAACTTCAACTCAGTACACTGCTCTTAACAAAGAAGAATATCGTAATAAGCCTGTAAAGATCAGCTATGAAAAGGGTTCAAAGTACAGTAACGGTTACTCCCGTTCTGACGGTCGTTGGTACTATTCAGCTCTCGGTCAGGAATTTACTTCTGATGTAGCAATCGAGTATAAGGGCGATGACGGCACATACATAGCTGATACAAATACAAATACAGCTAACACAGGTTTCATCGGTAAAACATCAGGTGCTACTGCAACAATTAACGATGTTACAACAGCGTCATTCTCATCAGTTACGGATACTGCTCACCTTAACATTAAGGTTGCCAACGGCTGGCGTTTTGACGGTTGGTACATCAATGGCAATAAGATTGGTGATAACTATACTGATATTTCAACTGACATTCTTATGTCAAACAGCTATAACATTGTCGCTCGTGTAAGTCAGATTCCTTCAGGTACACTTGAACTTAATCATACGGCATATACGGGTACAGATCCTGCTGCGCACACAGGTACAGGTTTCTACTACATTTCTGCTGTTGTGAAAAAAGATGATGATTCTACGGTAGTATTTGATGAAACACAGGGCGTTATTTCAATTCCTAATTTTACCGAAACTGATGTACTCACAATTACACTTAAAGCAAAATGTCACGGTGATAACACAGTTTATGCTCTCTACGAGGGTGAAGCAGGCGGATATACTGAAATTGGTCCTGAGGATAAGGATTTAAGAGGCGAAAGTGAATTTGAATATACATTCACTGTTCCTGCAGGTTCACTTTTCAAGAAGGATAAACTTGCTGTTAACGCTCTTAACTACTACACCGACATCGTAAAGGTTGGCGGTACTTGTGATATTACTTATAAGTACTATGACCGTTTCAGTGTTGAAGGTGAAGGCAACATGGTTTCTTATGTTGTAAAAAATGTTGAACTTTCTACTGAGGAAATTACTAACGGCTATATTCCAACAGATGAAACTATTACTAAGTATGCTCCACGAATCGACACAATGTATGTTGACACAAAGTGGAAACTTGATGTTGCAGGAAAGGTCGAAAAAGGCAAATCACAGGCAACTGTAATTGCAACACAGACTAAAAAGACGTGTAAAGTTTATCATCCTCAAAAAGGAGAAGACGGTTACTACACAGAAATTGACGATCCCAAATATTACACAGTTGACTACAACTCACTTCTTATGGATAAGGACGGTAACTTCCTCCTCTCAGCTCCCGAATTTAATGAAAATAATAAGAAATTCTCATACTGGGAAGTTTACAAAGTTAATGCAAATGGCGAACATACTGAGCTTGTAACAAAGTGCTATGAGCGTAATTTTGGTCTTAGAATTATGGCTGATTATTACATCGCTCCTGTTTATGGTGAATATATTCCCTCGCTTACTGCTAATATCAACTCTCCTGTAATGAACCGTGAGGTTTATGGTGATTCAGCATCTGCAATTGATAAGGTTTATGTTGACCTTCTCACAGCATTTACTTCAACTGCTATTCCTACATTTAAGGAAAACACAACTAATCTTAATGTTGAGTGTGGTGTATTTGTTGTTAGAAACAACACTAACAAACTTACAGAAGAAGAGAGAAAGCAACTTGTAGACGCTGCTAATAAAGGCAAAGCAGATACAACATCAACAATTCTTGCTAATCATCGTATTAATGACGAAAAAGCTCTTCGTACTAAACTTGACGCTCTTGTTAAGAATGATGAAGTCAAGAACAATGCAAATAGGTTCTATGATATTAACGATGAGAATGTCAGAGTTACAAAGTATGTATTTAATAACGATGCACTTACTAATAAAAACAGAATTGATAAGGTAATCAAATACACAAATAACACAGCTAACCAGAATTATATCTTTAGTGCTTATGCTTATGTTATCATTAGAAATGCTGACGGTAGCGTAAACGATTTTGTGATTTCCGATCCACAGTATTATAATATCTGCTATGTTGGCAACAAGGCATAATTTGTGTTTGAGCACATTATACGATTGGAGGTTATTTGATGAAAAAATCATATCTTGAACCTGAAATTGAAATTGTAAAATTTTCATTTTCTGATTCTGTTTTGAAAATTACCCCGAGTGGTAACTATGTACCGGATCCAACCGAGGATAATGTCGGCGAAGATGTAGGTGGCGGTGACTAATTAGAGGTTATGTCGGCAGGTGTTCTTCATCTGCCGACTTTTCTGAGCTAGACTTTTGCTTGTTAGGAGTAAATTATGAAAAAAATAGTAAAAAAATCCTGCACATTTCTCTTTGTCTTTGCAATGCTCTTGTCAATGTTTTGCGTTTCATTTTCAGCTGAAACCTACTATTATGACAAGAATTTCGAGTTTTACAAAAACGATTATTCAGGACTGACAATTACAGATTATCTGGGAACAGAAGAAAATTTACAGATACCGTCACAGCTCATTGATATAACGGTCAATGTAATTGCTCCTTCGACATTTTCTGATAAAACCGGATTGGTAACTGTTTCAATGCCTGATACAATCCAGACAATTGGTGCATTTGCTTTTTCTAACTGTACTAATATTACTGATGTTAAGCTCTCCAAAAATCTTTCTCTATGTGTTTTAGGTGCTTTTCAGGGTTGTACTTCGCTTGAAACCGTTGATATGTCTATGACTAAGGTTACAGGACTTCCGAATCAGATGTTTTATAAATGTTCTTCCCTGAAAAATGTGACACTTCCTGAAACCTGCACATCAGTTGGCAGTTACGCTTTTGCAAATTGTCCTAAGCTTGAAAGTGTTTACATTCCTGCATCTGTTACTGAAATTTCAGCTAAAGCTTTTAAAAATTCTTCAGCTGTTACAATTAAAGGCAGCTACGGTTCTTATCCTGAGGAATATGCAAAGGCTAACAATATTCCGTTTGAGGGCATTTCTGCTTATGATGTCGGTGATGTTAATATGGATGGCAGAATTGATATTTTAGATGCAACTCTTATTCAGAAGTATGTTGCCGGTATTGTTGAGCTTTCGGCAGAACAAAAACATCTTGCCGATTATATCAACGACGGTGACATCACGGTAGTTGACGCAACGAAAATTCAGAAGTTTATCGTTCATTTAAACTAACCAATAAAAAAACAGGCTCACTTTTTGTGAGTCTGTTTTATTTCGGAGGACGCTTTGCCAAAATATTTAATTGCTGATTTTATCGTTGAAATTGAACCAAAATTTGATTACTTAAAAAAATTGTGCGAACCGTTTTTGTATGAAGGGGAGAGAAGTGCAGATTTTTCTGCCACACCGTCAGACTCATACTTAAATTCCCTGTTGAGCCGTATGGTTGAAGGTTCAACCATTGATGAAGCCGAAGAATTTGCAACGGCGTCAATTTTTAACCGCAAAATAATTCACCGTGGCGCTATGCTTGTGCATTCCTCAGCACTTGTTTTTGACGGAAAAGCGTATTTGTTTTCCGCCGATTCAGGCGTCGGCAAATCCACTCATACAAAGATGTGGCTGAAAAGATTCGGCTCAAAATCTCATATTCTCAATGACGATAAGCCTGTTGTGAAAATTAAAAACGAAGTCCCGCTATGCTGCGGAACTCCGTTTGACGGCGGAAGCGGAATTGCTAACAACGAAACCGTTCCCGTAGGTGCTATAATATTCATAGAACGCTCAGACGATAATTTTGTTACAATTCCCGACACAAATGAGATTGTACAAAGGCTCTACAAATCAACTGTCAAATTTGTGAATAAGTCAGACGGAATGTCTTTGCTCTCAAATCTCGATAATCTTATTCGGCATACAAAATTTTATGTGTTACATTGTAATACAGATGAGTGTGCCGTGGATGTTGCCTACAACAATATAATTAAAAACTGCAAATAAAAGACGGTCTGTTCTCGCAGACCGTCTTGTTATATGTATAAAATTGATTACTTGATTTCCTTAATCCAGCCTTCGGGAGCTTCGATTCTGCCCATCTGAATACCTGTAAGTGTATCGTAAAGCTTCTTTGTAATCGGACCCATTTCATCCATACCGCTCGGGAAACAAATTTCCTTGCCGTGGTCGTTAATTTTGCCGACAGGTGAGATTACGGCAGCTGTACCGCAAAGACCGCATTCTGCAAAGTCCTTAACTTCATCAAAGTAAACTTCTCTTTCTTCAACCTCAAGACCAAGATAATGCTCAGCAACATACATAAGTGAACGGCGGGTAATTGAGGGGAGAATGCTGTTAGACTTTGGAGTAACAACCTTGTTGTCCTTTGTTACAAAAATAAAGTTAGCACCGCCTGTTTCTTCAACCTTAGTTCTTGTAGCGGCGTCAAGATACATATTTTCGTCAAAACCTTCTGCATGAGCGGTAACAATAGCGTGAAGGCTCATTGCATAGTTAAGTCCTGCCTTGATGTGACCTGTGCCGTGAGGAGCAGCTCTGTCAAAGTCTGAAACCTTAATTGTAATAGGCTTTGCACCGCCCTTGAAGTAAGGACCTACAGGAGTAGTAAATACTCTGAACTGATATTCTGCCGACGGCTTAACACCGATTACAGGACCGCTACCGAACATATACGGACGAATATAAAGTGTTGCACCTGTGCCGTACGGAGGAACATAATCGGCATTTGCCTTAACAACATTGCAAACAGCCTCAACAAACTTTTCTTTTGGAAATACAGGCATCTCAAGACGCTTACAGCTGTCCTCCATTCTCTGTCCGTTAAGGTCAGGTCTGAATACAACAATTCTACCGTCACAGGTAGTGTACGCTTTCATACCCTCAAAGCAAGTCTGAGCATACTGCAAAACGCCTGCACATTCGCTGATAGTAATTGTGGTGTCGGCTGTCATACTGCCGTTGTCCCACTTACCGTCTTTATAATTAGCTACAAATCTTTCACCGATGGGCATATAACCGAAGCCAATGTTTGCCCAGTCAATATTCTGCTTTTCCATCATAAATACTTCCTTTCAATATAAGAAAAAACCTCATTGGTTATACACATATTTTAGCACTTTAACACGCAACTTGTCAATGTTATAACAGCATATTTCACCGTTTTTATGATAATTTATACGCTTTTTAATGTATAATATGAATTTTACTGCATAAGAAACTTTCATTTTGCCGATATTATCTTTTAAAGGGCAAAAACAAACAATAATGTTCTTCAACAGAATAAAAAAATTGTTGTTGGGATATATACTTAATTTATTAAGTTACATGGGTGATTTTATGGCTGAAGTTGTAAAAATAGTATTGACGGGAGGACCTTGCGGCGGCAAGACTTCCGCATTAAAATATATCAGCGAAGAGCTTAAAAAGCTTAATATTCCTACAATTACAATCGGTGAGGTTGCAAGCAGATTGTTTAGTGAGGGCAAAACCCCCGAAAATGTAGGTTCCTATGAATTTCACAGAGAACTGTTTGAAATTCAGCTTGCTGAGGAGAATGAAAAAACGCAAATTGCCAAAAATATGGATTGTGAAAAGGCGGTTTTGCTTTTTGACAGAGGATTGCTTGACAGCAGAGCATATGTTACGGAAGATGAGTTTGCAAAGTATGCAGGTATTCACAATTTGAATGAAGATGTAATACGAAATTCTTATGACGCAGTATTTCATCTTGTGACTTCCGCAGATGGTGCTGAAGAGTATTACGGAAAAGAAACTAATATTTTCCGCAGAGAAGAAAGTCTTGAAAAAGCAAGGGAAGTGGACACAGATGTTATGGCTGTGTGGACAGGCACACCGCATCTGAGAATTATTGATAATTCGACCGACTTTGATACTAAGCTGAAAAGACTTCTCAAGGAGGTTGTCGCATTTCTCGGAATTCCGAAACCGCTTGAAATTGAAAGAAAATTTTTGATTGAATATCCTGATATTGAATTTTTGAACAGCATAAAAACTTGTCGCAGAATTCCTATTACACAGGCATACCTCACTACTCCCGAAGAAGGATATTTCAGAATCCGCAAAAGGGGAGAGGGTGACAAGGCTGTATATATCAAAACTGTAAAAATCAAAATATCGGATATTAAGCGGATCGAAATTGAAAATTATATTTCAAAAGACCAATACGACTCGTACCTTGCTCAAAGGCAGTATGTTACAGGCGTCATCAGTAAAGACAGATATTGCATTGTTGACAACAGCACCTACTGCGAACTTGATGTTTATCCGTTCTGGAATGACAGGGCAACAATAGAAATTGAATTGCTTAGTGAAGATCAGCGGTATCAACTTCCTAAGTTTGTAAAGCTTATAAGAGAGGTTTCGTCTGAACCCGATTATAGGAATCTTGCACTTGCTCAGAAATACGGAAAGCCGTAATTTGGCGGATTTTGTCCGAAAAAAACTTTTTAAAAATTAAATATGAAAAAAATTCAAAAAAGTGTTGACAAATATGCCGTATATGGGTATAATATAAAGGCTGACTGAGGTCAGCAACTGATGCGCCAATAGCTCAGCTGGATAGAGCAACTGCCTTCTAAGCAGTAGGTCAGGGGTTCGAGTCCCTTTTGGCGCGCCACTTATGGTGGGATTAGCGTAGTTGGTTAACGCGCCAGTTTGTGGCACTGGAGACCGCCGGTTCGAATCCGGCATTCCACCCCATTTGACTCATTAGCTCAGTTGGCAGAGCACTTGACTTTTAATCAAGGTGTCCGGAGTTCGAATCTCCGATGGGTCACCAATTCTGGAGAGGTGTCCGAGTGGTTTAAGGAGCTG
>ERZ791842.1353-NODE-1353-length-12701-cov-3.27139_pt1 | contig 12701 bp, 8 predicted proteins | sample MGYA00509944_ERZ791842 | MGnify/ENA primary metagenome ERZ791842 (study PRJEB30046, sample SAMN00715263) | human gut metagenome | study: EMG produced TPA metagenomics assembly of the A metagenome-wide association study of gut microbiota in type 2...
ACAGCCGCTATGGATAGAGACTCGACAATCGTTTTTTTTATTGTGTTTTTCCGTGGGATAAGTCCTATGTCACGCATTGAAAAGCTTGTCATAAAGACTATAACGAGGAAAAGCAAAAAGGTTATACATTCTATAATCTGAGTGTAAACGGAGGATTTTAAATATATATGTAAAGTAAATTGCAAAAGACTCCATGTCATAAGGAAAACACTGATACAGAGTATAAGACCTGCAAAAATAAAAGCACAGTCATGTTCATGCTGTCTTAATTTATATTTGTCGGTGTCATCTTCTATAAGTATCACCATGCCGTTAAAACCGGTGCTCGGGTTATAATCGGCATCGGGGTCAAACAGTTCCGTCGGCGATGGTTTTAAAAGACTTATATCTATATTAAAATAGTGTACTTCTTTTTCTTTGCCAAAACGGTATCTTATTGAAGTTTTTGGCATTACTTTTCCCTTGTCGATACTTTCACGGAAAAGTTTGTTGAAAGCTTTGTTTTTTTTGTTATTCATAAAAAGTTCTTTAAAGGACTGTCCAAGAACATCTTTTTTGGATGAAATTCTTAAAATTTCAAGACTTGCTGAATTGCAATAAGTTATTGTGCCGTCAGAGTCAAGGGTTATGACCCCGTCTGACATATTTTCAAATATCATATTTTTCTGGTCGGCAGATATGATTGCCGGAAATTGTGGTGACATAGGAATACCTCGCTTTGTTAAATCTGGTAACAGTTCTAACTTTTTATGGCTGAACTGTTACATAATATAATCATATCATACCCCTATTGCATTTTTTTATCAAATTGGCATTGTTTATATTGACTTTTTTATCAAATTATACGAAAATAGGCATGGTATTCAATAATACATAATTATATATATAAAATTTAGAAATGGAGATGATTGAATGTTTGGTTTTGGTCAGTTAATAGACACTTTAAAGAAAAGTCCAAAGAAGATCGTTTTTACGGAAGGTGAGGATTCGCGTATTCTTGAGGCTGCTTCAAGATTACTTGCAAGTAATTTCCTTCATCCTATTCTTATTGGAAATGAAGAAAAGATTATGGATGCAGCAGAGGAGTGTGGTTTTAACATTCGAGGTGCTGAGATTATAGATCCTGAAAATTATGAGAAGATGGACGAGATGGTTGAAATGCTCTGTGAAATCAGAAAGAAAAAAGGTATGACACCTGAAATGGCAAGAGAAGTTCTTTCACAGGCAAACTATTTTGGAACTATGCTTGTAAAAATGGGTGTTGCTGATTCATTACTTGGTGGTGCTACATATTCAACGGCTGACACGGTTCGTCCGGCACTCCAGTTGATAAAGACAAAGTCGGGACACAGTATCGTATCATCATGCTTTATACTTGTAAGACCAAGTGCTACAGGTGAAAATGAGGTTATCGCTATGGGTGACTGTGCGATAAATATCAAACCGACTGAGGATGAACTTGTAGAGATAGCAGGTGAGGCTTCAAAATGTGCAAGGATATTCGGTGTAGATCCGCAGGTTGCATTTTTAAGTTATTCGACACATGGCTCAGGAAAGGGAGAAGATGTTGACAAGATGAGAAATGCAGCTCAGAAAGCAAGAGCAAAGTACCCTGATCTTCCTATAGATGGCGAGCTTCAGTTTGATGCTGCCGTATCACCTAGAGTCGCAAGGACAAAGTGTCCTGAATCAGAGGTTGCAGGTCACGCAAATACATTTATATTCCCTGATATTAATGCCGGAAACATCGGATACAAGATTGCACAGCGTATGGGTAATTTTGAGGCATATGGTCCTATACTTCTCGGACTTAATGCACCGGTTAATGATCTGTCAAGAGGATGTAATGCATCAGAGGTTTATTCTATGGCAATCATTACAGCAGCATTAGCTAACAACATTTAACATTATCAGGCAGCAGAGCAGATTGCGGGTATCTGCCTGACTGACAATAAATTACAAACTATAAATAAAAGCGGAAAATGATGTTTGAATTAATAAGACAATACGGCTTCTAAAATAAATGGCAGGAGTTATATTGTGCAAAGACAGCAGATTCCGCTTTGTTTATCATTATCGGATAATAGGACTGGTATATATGAAAGATAAGTTTTTCTTAATGCATATGATGCCTATAGTGAGGGCTCATATTGCGATATTTGATGAAAATGGAAATGTAAAAGAGCAATTATCTGAATCGAGAGAAGAAGATTTAAAACTATATTCAGAAATTATTAAAAAGTCAAGGAAAGATTTCCCATATATTATACTTATTGATACAAGTGTTGTTGTATGCGTTATGTGGAATGAGCCAGAAAAAGAATTTATTGTTATAGGAAAGACTGCACTTTACAGTGAATTTGAAAATCGCAACCAGGATATACTTGAATGTCCCAAGGACACATATACATCTGCGATAATACTTATATGGAATAAACTTACGGGTAAAATGATAGGTAAAGGTGATCTCTGGACAAAGAACATAGTTCTTGATGATTCTGTCAGTAAGTTTATAACAGAGAATATATTTGAATATCAGGAGAATGGAAAGCTGCATAATCCATATGCACAGGAGCAGAGGGAACATGACAGTATAAGGCGTGGCGATATAGAGGGACTTAAAGCAAGTATAAATGAGGTTTATCCGGGTGAGATAGGGAAACTTGCGGAAAATCAGGTCAGGAGTATAAAAAATGTTGCGATAGCGGTTATAACTTGTGCTTCAAGGTGTGCCATAGAGGGTGGATTAAATGCGGAGAAAGCATTTTCAATGGCTGACGGATATATAATGTATATAGAAGAAGAGATGAATGATCCGGTAGAGATAGAACGGGTTGTAAGGGAAGCCGAGTTTAATTATGCCAGGGATGTGCATGATTTAAATAGAAAAAACATAAAAAATCCATTGATACATCAGGTTAAGGATTATATATTCTCTCATATACACGAACAGCTTATGGTAAGAAATATTGCCAGATATATAGGGGTTTCACCAAATTATCTTTCAGAACAGTTCAGCCGGTTTGAAGGAGTTACACTTAAACAGTATATTATTGATGAAAAAATAAAATCAAGTGAATATCTGTTAAAATTTACGGATTATTCTCTTCAGGAGATAAGCAGTTTTTGTGCGTTCAGTTCGCAGAGCAGATTTAGTGTATATTTTCAAAGAAAAAATGGTATCACACCTGCAAAATATAGAAAAATGTATCAAAAAGGGAAAAAATAGAAAAAAACAGAAAAAAACAGTATTTTTTGTAGTTAAATCAGTAGAAAATGTATATAACAAAAGTTTCATTGATGATATAGTAGCGTGAAAAGTTGCAAAATGTATTTTTTTGAGATGAAAAGGAGTGTTTTTGTAATGAACAAAGTAAACATTAAGTTTAGAGATGTAGCTGACGTAAACAGGTTTGTTCACATTCTCTCAAAATACGATGCTGATTTTAACTTATACTGTGGAAGTTATTATGTAGATGCAAAATCTTTGCTTGGCATTATGACTATGGATCTTAGAAACAGTATGTGGATGACAGGAAACTGTGAACCGGCTGAAGCAAATCAGATTATTCGTGAATTAGGAGACTTCGTTGCAGCATAATTTGTTATGAAAGCAGACCGGAAGATATGGATATAGATTGAAAAAGCACAAAACTCTGCGCTTGTTGCAGATTGCATCTGTTATGTAAACTGCAGCCTACATTTCACATTAGTTGTGAGATGGCAGAGTTTTTTTCTTTTACAAACATATAGTTTTGTGATAAAATAAAAAATGCTTATTGTTCGTAGATTTAATGCAAACAGTAATAAAATGTACTTGCAGAAAAATGGCTACTGTTCAGAGGAGTGAATAGAGACAAAAAAATAATGGTGGAGGATAGAATATACCATGCAGAAAAAAGTTTTAACATTTATGCTGGCATTTGTGCTGTCATTATCATTTGTGACTACTGCATCAGCGATGGGTTATCATGAAAGTGATATTGAAAAATATATTATGGGGCAGTTATCAAATGCAAAGATACCGGGAGGTTCCGTTTCTATAGTAACATCCGGAAAAGAGGTGTATAGTGCATCTTTTGGAGATGTGCCGGAGACAACATCTGATTTAAAGATTGGTTCAGTGAGTAAAGTATTTACCTCATTAGCCGTATTGCAGCTTGCGGATTCAAAAAAACTAAAACTTGACACAAGTGTTTCTGAGCTGGTTACAGGATTTGATGGAAATAGTGATGTGACAGTTGAGGAGCTTTTGAGACAGACAAGCGGCTATACTGCTGAACAGAGTATAAAGGGTGACAGGATTCCTGCTCCGGATGGAAAAAAGGGAGAATATAAGGACGCAAGGATAAACTATGCGATACTTGGAAAAATAGTAGAAGCTGTGTCTGAAAGTGACTATTCAGAATATATTCAGAAAAAGATAGTAAAACCATTAAAACTTGAGTCAACATATACTACCGATGAAATGTCAGGAAAAGATATTGTGGGTGGTCATGATAATATTTTTGGGCTTCCGGTTGCAAAAAGAGCAGTGAGCAATGACGACAAAGAGTGGGATGCAGTTTCAGCTACAGGCATTGTTTCAGATGCAAAAGACATGGGAAATGTTTTGAGTATGTATCTCGCAGCGGGTGGGCAGATCCTTTCTTATGATCAGATTGAAAAAATATATTCTGATGGTGTAGATTGCGGAAAAACAATATTCGGAACAAATGGAACATCAAGTCTTGGATGGATAAAAACAAAAGTCGGCAAGCAGGATGTATATTATGTTTCAGGAGCTATAGATGGTTACATTTCGGCAGCTTTTCTCGTACCGGGTCAGGATGTTGGAATTGCTATGCTTTTTGACACATCTGATGTAATTTCAGGTAATGATGTAATTTCTGAACTTATGTCAAATGTTGTATGTCTTGCAATAGGCGAGAAAGCGAGAACAATAGATTCAAAAGCAGTCATGATGCCGCATATTGAGTTTGATGTTGTATATGTCATTGCATTTTTTGCGTCACTTCTTCCTATGTTCATGATGAGCTGGTGGTATAGAAGAACAAGAAATAAAGGGATTGGCATAGTTAAGACTATTGTGGATGTGGTTGTTCATATTGCACTTCCTATAGTGATATATCAATTTGTACCTGTTATCATAGAAAATGTTTTAGGCAACTCGCTCGGTTCGTGGTTTATGATCAAAAAGTTCCTTCCGGAATGTTACTATATCACTCTTATTGTTGATGCGATATTACTTATCGGCGTGCCAGTCAAGGTAATTGCAGCTATTGTTGCAATGAAGAAAGGTCCTGTCGATGAGGACGAAGAAATGCCGGAAGATGAATTGTTTGAAAATTTAGGTGATGATGCAGAAAAGTCAGATGAAGATAAAGAGGAAAAAACAGAGCAGATAACAGCAGATGATGTCAAGCAGCAGGAAAGTGATGAAACATCTGAAAAATCAGAAAAAAACGGAGATGAAAATTCAGACGGCAGCGATGATATAGCTGATAAAACAAATGCAGATATTTCAGAAACAGAGCAGGGAGTATCGGACGATGATAATGCAGAAATATCTGGCAGCAAACAGGATATGTCAGAATTGGAAAATGTATCAGAAGAAATTGCAGCTACGGCGGAAGAAGATGATGATATAGAGAATGTCGAAACAAAGAACGATATATCAGAAACAGAAAGCTCAGATGAACAGGCAGATGCTTTAAAAACACAGGATGAGGTCGTAAAGGAATTTAAGACAAGGTCTGGCAAAAACAAAAAGACTGAGGAATACGAGAGCAGCTTTGAGAGAGAAGCTGTAAAAGCCTTAGAAACAGATGAGCATGAAAATTCAGACGATACTAATGATGAACTTAAGGATATCAAGTCTGATTCGCAGATGAAGACGGCAGTTCCAAAGATAAAAAAGAGATATAGTCCTCAAAAGGGAATGCCTGTAAAGATTGTTGTCGAGCCGGATGATAACCTTGACAACTAAAAAGGATTATGTTAATATTTTTTCAATTAAGCAGTATTATTAGCGGTCACACGGCAGGTTGTGGTCGATAGTATATGAAATTTGGACAATTAATTTAAAAGTGATGGCTGTGATGAGGAGGAGTACATATATTTAAGATTCCCTAGAGAGAGGATGTATGGTGAAAATCCTTGTATCTGATATATGGAAGTAGCCTTTGAGCTTTGAACTGAAAGCAGTGATATGGATTAGCAGATTTTATATATCCGTATATCAATGATGTTTGTATCAAAATGTGTTTTGCTGCAGACCGATGCAAGTAGGCTTCAACGGATTTTCCAACGTTATATGGAAAACGATATAAAAGATTTTTATCTGAGTATCGGATGAGTGCAGATTTTATCTGAAATTAGGTGGTACCACGAAAATATTCGCCCTAAATTGACATTGTTTGTCAGTTTAGGGCTTTTTTGATGAAAGATGCAGTGATAGCGGCACTGAGTTTGCAAAGCAGACTTTTGTTACTACTTATATAAGAAAGGTTTGGTGTTTAACTATGATTAAAGGAACTGAATTATTTGTAAAGGCATTGAAAGAGGAGGGGGTTGATACACTTTTCGGTTATCCGGGAGGTCAGGCGATAGATCTTTTTGATGCACTGTACGACCAGGATGATATTGAAGTCATTCTGCCAAGACATGAGCAGGCACTTATCCATGCGGCAGACGGATATGCAAGGTCAACAGGAAAGACAGGTGTGTGCCTTGTCACAAGCGGACCGGGTGCAACAAACCTTGTAACCGGAATTGCTACAGCAAATTATGACAGCGTTCCGCTTGTATGCTTTACAGGTCAGGTTCCGCTAAACCTTATGGGAAATGATGCGTTCCAGGAAGTAGATATAGTAGGAATAACGAACAGTATATGCAAATACAGCGTAACAGTAAGAAAGAGAGAGGACCTCGGACGAATAATAAAAGAAGCTTTCTACATAGCAAGAACAGGCAGACCGGGACCTGTAGTTGTTGACATACCGAAAGATATTCAGGTTGCGATGGGAAGTGAAGAATATCCTGAGGAAGTAAATATAAGAGGTTATAAGCCTAGTGAGGGTGTCCATGTTGGACAGATAAAAAAAGCTGTGAGCATGATGAAAAGGGCAAAAAAGCCATTGTTCTTACTCGGAGGAGGAGTAAATCTGTCGGAGGCAAACGAACAGATGAAAGAGCTTGTCGAGATGACGGGCATCCCTGCGATAACGACCATTATGGGAAAAGGTGCAATATCATCAAAGCACAGATTATATCTTGGAAACATCGGAATACACGGAAGTTATGCGGCAAACCATGCGGTAAGTGAATGTGATCTTCTTATTTCCATAGGTACAAGATTTAATGACAGGATAACGGGAAAGATAAGTGAATTTGCAAAAGATGCAAAGATAGTGCATATAGATATAGACTCCGCTTCTATTTCAAAAAATATTGTCGTAGACATTCCTATAGTAGCAGATGCAAAACTTGCCATAGAAAAACTTATCGAGTACGGAGCACCGCTCAAGATAGAAAAATGGGTAGAACAGACGCTTGAATGGAAAGAAAAATATCCTATAAACATGGATAAATATGAGGGACTTACACCTGAAAAAGTAATAAAATACATAAATGATAACTTTGAAAGACCTATCGTAAGCACGGATGTAGGTCAGAACCAGCTCTGGACAACGCAGTTCTTTGATATAGAGACAAACAGACAGCTTCTTACATCGGGCGGACTCGGAACAATGGGGTATGGATTTCCGGCGGCAATAGGAGCAAAGATAGGAAATCCTGAAAGACCTGTTATAGCAATATCAGGTGACGGCGGTATGCAGATGAACATTCAGGAATTTGCGACAGCTATGGTTTATGAACTTCCTGTCATTGTAGTAGTATTCAATAACGGTTATCTCGGAAATGTAAGACAGTGGCAGCAGCTTTTCTTTAACAAGAGATATTCAAGTACCTGCCTTACATATAGAAAGAGCTGCAACCGTGACTGTATGAATAAAGATAAATGCTGTCCGAAATATATACCTGATTTCGTAAAACTTGCTGAGAGTTATGAAGCAAGGGGGATAAGGATAACAAAAGAGGAAGAATTAAAGAAAGCGTTTGACTATGCACTTGAATTTAAAAAGGGACCTACACTTATCGAGTGCGTGATAGAGAGAGAGGCAAATGTATCGCCGATGGTGCCGACGGGAAAAACGCTTGCGGATATGATTATGGATTGTTAAGATTTGTAAAATTAGATTTAGGTTGTGTTGATTGCACAAATATAATTTAGTGAAAATTTTACAAAATATGGTTTGTATATGAACTGATAAGAAAAAATAAGAAAAAATAGAAAGGATGATTGTGATATGGAAATGAAGAAACGTTGTATTTCGCTTTATGTGGAAAATCAGATAGGAGTTCTTGCTAAGATTTCCGGTCTTTTTGCGGGCAAGTCTTACAATCTTGATACGCTTACGGTGGGTGAGACTGAGGACCCTACTGTTTCAAGAATGACTATAGAGATGACTATGGATGATGTGACTTTTGAGCAGGTTAAAAAGCAGCTTAACAGAAATGTTGTCGTTATCAAGGTTATGGATTTTTCTGATATTCCTATCCATAAGACGGAACTTGTATATATCAAGATAAACAGTTGTACAGAGAAAGATAAAAATGAGATATTCAGGATAGTAAATTCTTTTGACCATCTTGAGATTGCTGACTATGGAAAAAAATCGGTTATTGTAAGATATGTGGAGACAGAAGGCAAAGTTAATGATATAATAGATTTGTTTAATAAAACTTTTATAAACAGAATAGAAGTAGTCAGAGGTGGAAGCGTTGCTATTGAAGCGGTTTCGACTACTACGAGATAAGGAGAGGTGACGGATGAAAGAGAAGAGTGTAAGGAAAATACTTACAAAGAGCAGCTATGTGTTGTTTGTTATAGCTTTTGGGTTTATATCATTGAATATTTTGTTTGTGGACAAAATTCATTCATATAAAATAACTCAGCTTCTTCCGGGGATGATAGTTGGCGGTGTTGTAGTGGCAATAGGGATGTTTATATTAAGTAAAATAGCTCAGGATAAAGTTGACCGCCATTTTAAAAAAGTGTTGATTTTATTTTCAATCGTATATTATATTATCTTAATCAGAATGGGATTTCTCTTGAGATTTACACCGTCATTTGATATGGATGCAATCTATAGCGGAGCAATTCAATGGACTAATGAGGGAAATTTCTCAAATTTTTATGAGTATTTTGGTTATTTTCCAAACAATCTTGGTTCAATGGGATTTTTACATATTGTATTTAAAATTGCATCATTATTTGGAATAAAAGATTTTTTTGCGGTAGGAATAATCGTAAATAGTATGCTTATAACGGGAACTGCTGTAATTGTTTCGCTTATCTGTAAAAAAATAGCAGGTTCTAAAACGGCATTGATGTCATTAATCTTAGTTTTATTATGTTTTCCATTTTATTTTATGGGTGCGGCATTTTATACAGACTCGTTATCATTAATATTTCCGGTGTTATTCTATTATTTGTATCTGTGTTTAAAAGATGAAAACGATAAAAAGAAACAGATAATATATCTTGTAACTATGGGGGTGTCTTTGACTATAGGTATGATGATAAAATTTACCGTTGTTATAGTTTTGATAGCTGTAGTCATAGATGCATTTCTTTGTATTTCGTGGAAGAAAGTGTTGTTGATATTAGTTGTTTCTTTAGCATTTTACGGTGTAGCAGTGTCAATATATAATCATAATATCTATAAAAATTATATAAGTGACGAACAATATCAGAACTTAAAAACACCATATTGGCATTGGATAATGATGGGATTGCAAAATAATGGTTATTATAATCCGGAGGACTATGAATATACAAGGTCATATGATGTAAATGAAAGGTCAGCAGCCTGCCGTAAAAAGGCTATGGAGAGAATTAAAGAACTGGGTGTATCAGGTCTGTTTAAACTTTGGACTAACAAAGCGGTAATCTGTTTTGGCGATGGAACATATGCATTGTCAGATTTTTTAGACGATACACCGGCGAATGAAACCGGTATTCATGATTATATCTTATATGCGGGAAAAAATTATAGCAAATATCAGTCATTTTCAACAGGGTTATTGATAGTTTTATATCTGCTCGCTATTGTTGGTGCGGGTAGGGATATTGTTGGCAAAGTTAAATATAGAGAATCGATTTTTCCCACAGCTCCAAGACTTGCGATGCTTGGGATACTATGCTTTTTAATCTTATGGGAAACAAGCGGAAGATATTTTACTAACTATGTACCGATATTGATAGTTTGTGCTTCGCTTACATTGTATTGGAAGAAGGAGGTAGTTTAAGTTATGTCAGAGGGGAGTATAGGAAATATTACAGCGGTTCTGTATTATATGTTCTTTGTTATAAGTGGTATAATTATAATGTTTAGACTGCTGAATAGTCAAAAGTTAAGTATTATGTTTAAATGTCTTTTGGGAAGTGTTTTCGGAACACTTGAATTTCAATGGATGCCGATAATATTTGCTTTTTTCATGGATTTTACGGTTGAGGCACATATATGTGCTTTGGTTATTCAGGTGCTTGTTTTTATATTAGTTATATTGAAAACAAATGGGGGACATGGATTTGTAAATACTTATAAAAAACCGATAGAATGGAAAAGATTTTTGTGGGAAAATCCGGCATCTATAATTATTTTTGCAAGTTTTGTTATATTTGCTTATTGCCTTAATACGCATACGATATTACTGAATTCAGACGGAAGTTTACATACGGGACAGGCAACTTACGGTGATATGAATATGCATATAGGATTTATCACAAGCATTGCAAAACAGCATACATTTCCACCGGAATATTCTATTTATCCGGGAGTAAAACTTGCATATCCGTTCTTAAGTGACAGTATAAGTTCGAGTCTTTATCTGTTGGGAGCATCACTCAGAGTAGCATATATTATCCCAATGCTTGTTGCAGTAATGCAGGTTTTTGGCGGATTTTACTGTTTTATTAAGTTTTGGTTCAAAAAAGGTTCGGTAGCTTTTGTTGCATTTATATTATTTTTCTACGATGGAGGTTTTGGTTTTATACACTTCTTAAATAAGGTAAATTTTTCTAAAAATTTTACAGAGTTTTATTTTACACCGACAAGTATTGGCGATTACAATTATCGCTGGGCGCAGATAATAGCAAATATGTTAATTCCGCAACGCGCGACTTTGTTTGGCTGGGCAGTATTATTTCCGCTTCTTGCATTTTTATATTATGCAAAAGAAAATCGAAGCATTAAGAGTTTTCTTATAGCCGGGATAATGGCAGCAGGTTTACCTATGATACATACCCATTCATTTCTCGCACTGGGTATAATATGTGTTGTATGGCTGTTTTGGGATATGTATAAAGAAAAAGAAAGTTATTTGTTATTAAAACTCGCTGGAATAATCTGGGTAGTATTTTTCTTTTTGTTGAGAATTTATAATGACAAGACGGGATTGATAGAAAAAAATGGCTTTATTATAATGATTGCAGGCTTAGGCATTATAGCAGTTCTTTTTGTTAAAGAAATTGTATTATGTTTTAAAAATTCGACTATTAAAAGTTATATACAAACATGGGGAGTATTTCTTATTCCAGTAATATTATTTGCACTTCCACAGTTATTATTTTGGACATTTGGTCAGGCATCAGGTGATGGATTTTTGAGAAGCCACTTTAACTGGTCTAATGCAAATGATAATTATTTTATATTTTATCTGAAAAATATAGGAATTACTTTTTTAATTTTTTTCCCGGCTTGGGTATCAGCAAAGAAAAAAGAACTTCAAACAGCTTCGCCAATGTTATTGATATTTTTTATTGCTGAGTTAGTGGTATTTCAGCCAAATGAATATGACAATAATAAATTATTGTTTGTAGCTTTTGTGTTTATGTGTGGAATTGTTTCAGATTTTGTGATAAAGTTATTTGAGAAAAATTGGAATATAATACTTAAATGTGCATTAGCGGTAAGTTTGCTGTTTGTAGGAGTGTTTTCTTCAGGCATGACTATTGCGAGAGAATGTGTGTCCGACTATGAACTGTATTCAAAAGCACAGGTAGATGCAACTGAATATATAGAAAAAAATACTGATGAAAGAGCGGTATTTCTTACGGGAGACAATCATAATAATGCAGTTGCGGCATTGACGGGAAGAAGTATTGTATGTGGGGCTGATACATTTTTATGTTATCATGGAATTAACACGGTGGAGCGTAAAAGTGAGGTCGCAAATATGTATGCTGACCCGGTTGGAAATAAGGAATTGTATAAAAAATATAATGTATCATATATTTTTGTAAGTGATGTGGAAACTGACGAATTCCAGATTAATTTTGAGGGATTAGGACAGATTGCAGAAAAGGTATATGATGCTCAGAATGTTGTTATATACAAATGTAATGAGTTATAAAATGAGGGATAACAGTTAAAAAGAAATAATACGAAAAAATGAAAAATGTTATAATAATTGGAGGAGGTCCGGCTGGTCTTACAGCAGGATATGAACTATTAAAGGATAATGATGATATTAAAGTTACGATACTTGAGGAGAGTAAGTCGCTCGGCGGTAAGTCACAGACCGTAAGATACCACGGCAACAGGATGGATATTGGCGGACACCGCTTCTTT
>ERZ791842.1359-NODE-1359-length-12656-cov-16.1733_pt1 | contig 12656 bp, 17 predicted proteins | sample MGYA00509944_ERZ791842 | MGnify/ENA primary metagenome ERZ791842 (study PRJEB30046, sample SAMN00715263) | human gut metagenome | study: EMG produced TPA metagenomics assembly of the A metagenome-wide association study of gut microbiota in type 2...
GGGGCATCAACCTTCTTTGGAGAGATATAGTAAGACCTGCTATTTTAGTAGGCAAGTATCGTTTGTATCCAAGAATCCCCTGCCTTTAGGCATGGGGAGTATGTCAATTTTCTTTTCAAGTGTTATATTATAACTACAAAGAAACAAATATTTCCGTTTTCCTGATAGACGGGGTATAAATGGTCAGGACGCGATATATTTCCGTTTTCCTGATAGACGGGGTATTAAATGGTCAGGATACAAATATAGCTCTATCTTTTTAGATAGAGCTTTTAATTTATTTAAAGGTATATTATCAAAGATTGTACATTTTATTTTCTAAAAAACGAATACCTCAAAGATTTTTCAAGTAAGAGCTTAATTGGATGAATGCAAATAACGCTCTATCTAATGAAAAATAGAACTTTTAATCTATTTAATGATATACCTCAAATTATATGTTTTTAATATTAAAGGTGTTTATAATGAAAAAATTTTTTATTATTTTTATTATATTAGGTATTATTGTCTTTTCCTATAACAATATTTGGCAAACATATAAAACATACATCTCTGTTTATCAAAGTTTTCAATCATATTTACCAACAAATGAAATTGAAACAATTATGAATAAAACTATTCAAGGAAAAGAACCTTTTAATAATGTTATGCAACAATACATGAGCGAACAAGTATATAATTCTTTAAGTTTAAACCAAAATATAAATAATAAAGTTCGTATCATAAATCAAGTATTAGATACAAACAATTCTGATATTGTTTATATAAACTTTTTTACATTTACCAAAAACTCATTAGGTTATATTGTTTATATAAATCAAATTATGGCTATAAAAAAACATGACCAATGGTATCTACTAGAAAATCTGTCTTCTCATCAAGTTAATGATTCGTGGTATTATAAAGTAGGTGATGCTATATCCTTCAGTTATATTGCTTGGTAAACTTCTTTATTTAATATTCTATATAGAATATTAAATAAAAATCAACATGATGTTTCACGTGAAACAGTTACACAAGATTATATACACAATAAAAATATACACAATTTTTGTATCATATACCATAAAGAAAAAGAGCTAAGAAATAATTCATTCTTAGCTCTTTTTCTTATATTCTTTTTGACAATCTTTAATCCATAAACATTCATTATTTGTACAACTATATTGTGCATAACATGGATTATTTCCTTCTTTTTCCTGTAAAATATGTACCATTTCTGCTTTTCTTATCTTTTTAGGAAATTCAATATTTCTTTCTTTAGCAATAGATTTAATATCTTTTATTGTTGGCATTTTTATACTCCTTTTATAAAAATATATACTTAGTATATAACATTTTATTACATAATTCTAGTTACATGATTTGTATTACACAACTTAATATACACAAATTAAAATTAATCATATTTAATATATGTTATAATAATTGTGTATATTATTTATAAAATAATCTTAATTGAAAGGATATCATTATGACTAAAATCATATCTATCATCAACCAAAAAGGCGGTGTAGGAAAAACTACTATTAGCCAACATTTAATAGTCGGTTTAAGAAAGAAAAATTTTCGTGTCTTAGCTATAGACTTTGACACTCAATGCGATCTATCTTTTGCTTTTAATATAAAAAATAAATTCTCAATATATGATATCATCAATAATCCTAAACAAAATATTAATGAAGCTATTGAAAATGATTTCTTAGCTGGTTCACCCTTATTATCTAGCATTAATTTTAAAGCAAAACAAAACAAAGAATACTTACTTAAATCAGCTTTAGCAAATATTATTTATGATTATGATTATATTATCATTGATACACCACCAGCTTTATCGGACCTAACAATCAATGCTCTAACAGCATCAGATGAAATTATTATAGCTTCCCAAGCAGATATATTAAGTCTAAAAGGTATTGGTCAATTAGCCCAAACCATTCAAGCCGTAAAAGAATATACAAATACTAATCTAACAGTAAAAGGTATTCTATTAACAAGATATAACAATCGAACTGTATTAGCAAAAAGTGTAGCTAATATGTTAGAAGAAACAGCCACTCAGCTAAATACAAAACTTTTCAATACAAAAATTAGAGAATGCAATGCTATAAAAGAAGCTCAAGCTGAAAGATCTAATATCTTTGACTATAAAAAATACTCGACAGCTGGTTTAGATTTACAAAACTTTATAAATGAATACTTAGAGGAATAGCTATGAAAAAATTTGATAAATTAAATGATGCTATAAATCCTGCACTCGGATTTATTAATACACAACAAAAAGATACACAACATAAAACTACACACAAAAAAAATACACAATTTAAAGTTATTGATGATAAAGGAAATATCACTCAAATACAACTTCCTGAAGGAACAACAATTAATAATATATTTCGTGAGAAACGTACTAAACGAGTTCAATTAGTCATGCAGCCAAGTAAATTTAATCAAATGAAAGAACACTGCCAACAAAACAATATCAGTGTTAACGATTTTATCAATACTCTAATAAATAATTACTTTAATAAAAAAGAACAATAAAATAAAGGGATATATCTTCCGATATATCCCTTTAAATTGATAAACAACAAAAGATTTAACAAAATTGATGATATACCAAACATTATTTTTTATCAAAACTATGAATATCAAATATGAGTTTAAATGATGTCATCAAAGAAATTATTTACGGCATGAAAAGATGTATATTTATTATATTAAAGAAAGGAGCAATATTTATGTTCAGAAAAATATTTATAGGAAGTTATATTACAATATTGTTATTGTGTATATTATCTAAATTTTTGTTAAATACAGATATATTTCTAATATATTTTATAGTAACCATTATAATAGTCAGTTTGTTAGTCAATATTTGTTTAATTTTAAAAATAAATTTTATATGTGTTTATATTGTAACTATATATAAGCGTTTGGGATATATTGATAATAATTTACCGTATAAGACAGAAAAATTTTTTCTTAAAACTTTACAATTTCTAGGACTAAGAGACTTATCTTCAACAATAATATTAATAGATATTTTAATTATGCCAATGCTAAAATATTATGACCTTGGTTATATATATACTACAAATGATATTCTTTTGATTATACAAACTATAATTTTTGTGATAATGGTGTGGATTGAAATATATAGTGCATCTAAAATAAAAAATAAAATTTAAGTTAAAAAAACTCTAATTAATAAATTATAATAAAAAACATAAATAAGGAAATTTCTTAACTCTCTCAAGAAATCTATTGACAACAAAAACTTAAAATAGTACACCTTGAGAGAGTTAAGAAATTAAATAATAGCTATACCTGTAGTTTAGTTTATACTACAATATAGCTATTATTATCTTTACTTTATACACCCATCGGTCGTTGAAGTTTCTTTAATAATCTTAACTAGCCGCTGCTTCTACACAGCAAAAGTTATAACAGTGGTCTTATCGCCCTCACTGCACTAAATTTCTCTAGTAACTTTTATACGGTACTTTCGCACCCGATACTTAGCCCCCGCTGACTTGTTTAACCATGTACATACATACTTTTATATTCAAGTATAAAAAAAAGCCGTTAAAACGGCTCATATTTTTATATGTATTTAGGCATTTATGGGAGTTTGTCAGCACTTTACCCACTTACGTCAATAGATAATTGTTAAGCACATTATCTACACCGTGCAAATTTATCGCATCCGCTCGCAACACAGTTAGCATGAATTTTTTCCATACCTTAGTTTATACACCTTGCCAAGTGTGGTTTCCCCTCTTTGATTAAGCCTCAAAGCGTGCTGATATGGTTTAATCCCATATCTGATTTTAGATACTAAAAAACACATCATAAACTTTTCTGTGTTTATAATGTGCCTACTTAACCTACCTAAAATCATTAAATTTTCTTGACATGTGTTGACATATTGCCATTATCTCAGTATAATGAACTTAGGAAATAACTGAGCAACTTATGTGGGTAGGTTGTTCGGCAAGACTAATTGTGCGCCAACACGATTAGTCTTTTTTATTTCTAAAAAATTTTTTATAAAGTTGTTTATGCTTTTATAATACATAAAATTAACTTAATTGTCAAATAAGTTTTATTATACATAAAAACTATGTTTATTAAAGTCTACTTTATAGACATTAATTTTTTTATATTTAAAAGTGTCCATAAAATCAATATACTGACACCTTTATAAACGTTTATTTATAAATGAACTTTTATAAACTACAGTATTTATATACACAACATAAGTATACATATAATCTAATACACAGTTTAAATATACATATAATCTAATACATAATTTAAATATACATATGATTTATTACACAATATATATTACACAAGAAAGGATTTCTTATGAAAAAAATCTTTGGATATGCCCGTGTCAGTAGTAAAGACCAAAATCTAGATCGTCAACTTGATACTTTAAAAAAATACGTTCCTGATCCTCAAGATATCTTTTATGACAAACAAAGTGGAAAAAGTTCTAATCGTCCTAAGTATCAACAACTTCGTTTAATGTTACGTGAAGGAGACGAATTATATTTCACAGAATTAGATCGTTTAGGTAGAAATAAAAAAGAAATAAAATCTGAACTAGAATACTTCAAACAGAAACAGATTACTGTTCATTTTTTAGATATTCCTACAACTATGACAGATTTTTCTACATTTGGCTCTATGCAAAAATCTATTATGGATATGATAAACAATATTCTTATTGAAGTTTTAAGTACTCAAGCCGAAAATGAAAGATTACTTATAAGAAAAAGACAACGAGAAGGCATTGCTGCTGCTAAAGCTAGAGGTAAACAAATAGGTCGTCCTAAAGCTAAATATCCAATCGAATGGAAAATCATTTATGATAAATGGAAAACTAAAGAAATATCAGCTTTTGCAGCTTTTACTTATCTTAAATTAACTAAATCTACATTTTATAATTTAGTAAAAAGATATGAAAATGATCAATAACAGTTGAAATATTATAAAAAACATATATCTTCATAACCTGAAGGATACTACCAAAAAAACAGCAGGTATGGCATTTGCTATACCTGCTGTTTTTATTTTTTCTTCAAATAATCTTATTAAACAAATATATTATTTAGTTATTAATTGTTGTAGATGTAATATCTCTTGTTTATTCAATCCAGTATTTTGAGCTATAAAATCAATAGGCATATTAGCTTTTAATAAATTAATAGCAACTTTTCTAATACCTTCTTGAATACCCTGTTGCAAACCTTGTTGTAAGCCTTCTTCTTTATATGAATTCATATAAGAATAATAATCTCTTATCGCTTTTTCTCTTTGTTCATACGCTCTACGTTCTATTTTATTCTGTAAAAATGTATCTTCAAATTCTACTGCTTCTTTAATTGCTAGAATTGTCATTGCTATTTCCTCAAAATTAAAGCTTTATTCTACTTTTATTTTGTTTATTTCTTCTATACTTAAATTAGTATATTTAGAAATAAGCTTTATATCGACTTTATCTTTTAACATATTTTTTGCAGTTTGTATAGCTTGCTGATATAAACCTTGTTGTATTCCTTCCTCTTTAAATGCACTCATATATGAATAATAGTCTCTTATTGCTTTTTCTCTTTGTTCATACGCTCTACGTTCTATTTTATTCTGTAAAAATGTATCTTCAAATTCTACTGCTTCTTTAATTGCTGGAGTTGTCATTGCTATTTCCTCCAATTCTTCTTTACTATATTTTCCTGAAAAATAAGCAATCCATGCTTCAGATGCTCTTATTTTTCTCATATCCTTTAAAGTAAATTTTGGCAATTCTAGAAAATGTATCTCTATATGGTCCGTAAGTTTTTTATGAGATTTAACATTTAATAGATTATAGATATTATGCCATTCTTGCTCATCTTCTAAATAATCAAATGCTAATAGATTTATAGCTATAGCCTTCTTTAATTTCTTATATTCAGCACCTTTTTCTAATTGCTCTGAATACATCTTTGACCAATAATATAATGAACGTTCAGCCATTAATTTAAACGGACAAACTTGTACTTCAATATCTACTTGTGTACCATCATTCAAATCTGCTCTAATATCTAATTTAGATAGTTTTCCATCTAATGTTAATGGTTCATTATCTTTATCTAAAAAGGTTATATCTGTAAAACAATTTTTATCATCTTTATTCAAAATTCCATTTAAAAAGCTAAGTGTTAAGTTCTTTCTTTTTTTATCTCCTAGAAGCTTTTTAAAATATAAATCATTTAATCTATTGAAATTTTCCATTATATTCACTCCTTACTTCATATTATATCAAAACTCTAAAATAGATACATAGAACTAAATCTCTACTTTTATCTTTTTCATTAATCATAACAATTATATTTTCACCTTGTTTTGTATCTTCTATCAAGACCTTTCTTATTTCACACTGACACATAAGTTCTCCATAAAACTTTCAATTAATTTTAAACCTTATTTCATAATACATTTCTCCTAAAATTCAACATAAAAATAAGCCCTAGTATATTTGTACTAGAGCTGGATATAGGATAATTATCATTATAATAATATATAACTGAAACATTTAACTTTAACAAAAATCTTATTATAATACTTTTTTATAATCTGGTTGTCTATCAAACCATCTTATACATTGCCTTGCAATAATAGTTAAAATTTCTATTAGCTTTTCTTTTTCTTCTTCTGGACATTCATTTCCTTTCATCTGATAATTTGCTTTTGCGTGAGCGATTTGATTTCTAGTGTTAGAAATGGTTTTAGCTAAATTTCCTAAAATTTCATTTTTTCGATTCTCAATTGATTTAAAATTACCACAAATAAATTTAGGTAAAATATCTTTTATCTCATCAAAATTAACTACCTTAAATATTGTAAATCTTATTAACTCACTATCTTTTTCATCATATTTATTATATTTTTTAAATAAAGCTTGTAACTCTGAAACATATTTAGCATTTAGAGATGATTTTTCTAAACTACTTAGTTTTTGTATAACATCTTCATTTAATGCTTCTTTTACCACTGTTGGAGCTATATATTCTAATACTTTAACAAAACATAAAATTTTATAATCTATATCATCTACGCTAATTGCTTTATTATAAATTTGTATTGCAGCATCTGTTCCATTATTAGTTAATAATGAAGATATTTTATCAAAATTTATTTTACTTTCTTCTTCATCTTCTTTATAACCAAAAAAATATTTTTCTAATTTTAAATTATAACTACTAAATAATTCAAAAATTAAAGCATTTAATAGTTTATTAATAACATTTCTTTCTATAGCTAAATTTGATGTGATATTTAGAATAATATTTCTTCTATCATAAATTATACCTTCCTTACAACTTAGTATAAGATATATTGGATCATATGGATCCATAAATTTAAAATTATAACTTTTATCTTCTAATATTAAATTTAATTTAAATGATTTTAATAAATTATCTAAATTAAATAGGGTTTTATTATTAATCGCATCTAATAAAAAAAAGACTTTATTTTCTCCCCATATAGTACCTTCTTCATCTATAGTATACTCATTTAAACTTTTATAAATATTGATAAAATCCTTAACGGAAATAAACTCTGTTTCATCTTCATCATTAGGATAAATAGTAATTAATGTTTCATCCCTGATATCCATATCATATTCATAGTCTAAACAATCTTCAGTTATACCTATATTCAATCGATTATCTTTTAAAAATTTAACGGCTTCTTTAAAATTTTGTTTTAAAAGTTCATTATCCATAAAAACACCTTACTTATTAAGTGGATTTTTATAAAATGCCACTATTCTATATTACCAAATTCTATATTACCAAGATTCTATATTACCAAGCCGAAAATTTTGCCTTCAGGGAAAATTTCCCATTCTACGACAAAAATCCTTGAAGGCTTTATTTATCAGCCTTCAGCTTTATCTTCTTTAAACCCAACTTGTCCATTCATTAACAATGGCAAAAGAAAATCTCTTAATGAAGTAAGCTCTTGATTTTCTTTTGCAAATTTCATTTGTAATTTATATAATTTCTCTGTTATTAAATAATACTTATTTAATATATCTATAGGAGGTATACATATATTTGTATCATCTATATAATCATTATTCTTCAAAGTCATACTGAATAATACACCTCTCCTTATATTATAAAGTATGCAGCACTTAATCAATTACGTATTAAGTTAAAATTTAGTGCCATATTTTCTAGTTAATTCACGCATAAAAATAGCTTTTCCTTCTTCCACAGATATTTCATTATTAGCCACTTTATTAAATACCTCTTTTTCTTCAGCTGTATATACAAAATCCTCTAATTCGAAACTTTTCATTGCTGATTTTACACAATCCTTTATTGTCATTTCTATGCTCTTCTATACTAACAAATTTCACTTATACATTAATATTAGAAACCATATTATCTTTATTAAAGATTTTTACGAACTTGATTACCTAACTCTTCTAACGTTATTTCTCCTTTAATATATCTCTCTGATAATTTTCTGTATTCATCACTTATAATACAAGCTTCTAACTCACAAGAAGCTATACCATATTCTATAATTTTACGTCTATATTCTTGCTCTGCTTTACTAATCATTTTTACTCCTCGTATGATTCGCCCTATATATCTAAATTACACATCAAATTCAACACAAATATACCTAGTAAACATTTCGATATATCACTTACTTTTATTTGAAGGAAGATTTTTACGAATTATCTTTCCCATTTCTTCTAATGTCATCTCACCTTTAATATATTTCTCAGATAGTTTTCTGTATTCATCACTTATAATACAGCCTTCTAACTCACAAGTAGCTATACTATATTCAACCGCTTTGCGTCTACGATTTTGTTCAGCTATACTAATCATTTTTTACTCCTCATATTATTTATTTACCAAATAATCAGCGCGTTTTAATGCTGGCTGTAAAATTTTTTCTCTACGCATTTTTAATATTTGTATATAAAATTGTTTTCTTACTGATGTTAATACTTCAATACCGTTAATAAAGTCTTTTATTTCATCAGATTTTTTCTCTATTTTAGGTATCATTTTTTTTACAGCTTCCAAACAATCATTGTTTAAAGTTGTTTGGAAAAACTCATGATAGTTTATCCTTTTTCCATTTTGTTTTATTACTGATTTTGGAAAAGTATATATTCCTTTGTCTAATTCATTAGGAGCATTTAAAAAGTCTTGTAACTGTTCATCCATAAATTTTGGATAAAGACAAGAAGCACAATCAAAAATAGGTGCTAATTGTTTAGTACCTGTTTTCTCATTAACTAAAAAGCCCCAATTTCCATTATGCCTATTAAAATTTCCTAAATAAGCATCAACAATAAACATAGTCCAAAATCTTTTTCTTACTTCATCTGAAGGACAAAAATTTTGCCTATCAATGGCTTCTAAAATTTCTATAAGGTCCGTACTAAAACCATTAGATGAATTTTCCGTAAGAACGGAGTTTTTTATAGTTAAAAACTCATATAAATATTCATCTTTTTTTTTGAAATCCTTACAAGCTACACACAATTTTTCTCTTTCATTATCATAAATTTTACCAAGAATAACTTCTTGTGTCGGAATATCCAACATGGAATATACTTTTGAAGAAATATACTCTGATAATATGCTATTTTTCTTTCCATTATATTCTATTTTTAGCATATATGGATTTCCTTTAAATAATACTCCTTTTTTTATGCCATTAACTCCACCATAAGCTCTAAAACTAGGATTATTTTTTACTATTTCAGTAAAGTCTATTATCACAAAAAACCTCTTTTCTATTTTAATATATACTTAACATCCTATATTAAACTATTACTTCTATCTTTGTATAAAAATAACATTACTATTTTTCTTTTTTACTCATACAAATACCTATTTTTTTGGTAATGTCTTATCTATTTCATTACCAAGTTCTTTCAAAGATAACTCTCCATTAGCATATCGTTCATAAAGTTTTTTAGTTTCATCAGTAAAAATACAACCTTCCATTTCGCAACTTCCCATTGCATAAGCAAGTTGTTTATGTCTACGTTTACGTTCTGCTATACTAATCATTTTGTAGCCTCCAGGTACTAAATATAGTTTTTGAAAGATACCATTTTAAAATTTAATACTATATTTCTTATATTAATATTATATCATATTTAATATTTACTAAAAATTTATAATATTCTATAATAAAAGAAGATATCTTATCAATTAAAAAGAACAAAAACAAGACAAAGCGCATTTACACAAAACTCAATACTTGAGTTTTGTATGCGCCACCTTCCAGCTGGACCGGAACCGCTATCGCGGACAGCTTTGCTGTAAAAAATCTTTCAGATTTTTAATATTAGAGGAAAGGAGATATAGTCATGGCACATTATTATTTTGAAAATACACCACATGGCAAAAGAAAAGATGGCACAAAACTTAATACAGCTACTCACTTTGACTATATCTTCCGTGAAGGTGATTATGCCAATATGAAAAACAGACAAGAAGATTTAAAAATAACCTCTTTTGGTAATTTACCTGACTGGGCTGACAATCCACGTGATTTCTGGGAAAATGCAGAAAAATATAGAAGTAAACCTAATGGTAGAGCTTATAGAGAATTTAAATTTGCACTTCAAGAAGAACTAACACTTGAAGAAAATATTCAATGCATTGAAAAATTTTTAAAAGAAACTGGGATAAAAGATAATCATGTGTATTCTTATGCCGTCCATGATAAAGTAGCTACCTTCTCAAAAGAACATAGAAATATACATTGTCATTTGATGTTCAACGAAAAAATAATTGAAAAAAATAGACCACTTGAAGCTGATATGTATTTCAAGAATTATGCTAAAAATAATCTTGGTGAACCTACAAAAGGTTATCGTTCATCAAGAGATTTCTCAACAAAAACAGCTACTATTAATTTTAGAAAACTTTTCGCCGATATTATAAATGATAAATTTCAAGAAAAAGGTCTTGATATATCAATAAGTGAAAAGAGTTTAAAAGTTCAAAGACAAGAGCTTTTAAATCAAGGAAAAATAGAAGAAGCTGAACTTTTAAATCGTACACCTGCACCTCATCTAGGAAATGCTTATAAAAATCCTGCAATTTTAGAACGTATCATGAAAAAAATTGATGAAACAGATGCAAAAGCTGATGAAGCAGCAGACGGATTTATGGAACAAGAAAAAGAAGAAAATTTATCTATTCAAGAGCAAAAAATACAACTATTCGCTAATGATGTAGTAATAAGACAAGTAGCTAAACAAATACAACAAGAACGTTTACGTCTTAAAAAAGAACAACAAGCTAAAAAAGCCATAGCTGAAGCCGAAGAAATTAAGCAAGAAGCTATGATAATAACTACTGATGATATATGCAAACATTTAGATACAAAAATAAATGAATTTGAAGAAAAAGCAGCTGAAAACTTAGCTGTTTTTAAAACTGCCAAAAAAAATATTTTAAGTGAACAACGCCTTGAATTATTAGCTAAAGACAAGATGTTTAATAATAATTACAGTAAAGATATAAAACAATATGATAAACTCTCCAAAGAATTAAAACAAATAAATAGTATTTTGCCTACTTTATATGGAAAAGCAGATAAAATAAAAGAACTAAGCTCTTTAAGCAGAAAAAGCCAAGAGCTTAGTTCAAGTCGCACAAAAATAGGTAAACGTATAAGTGCCTATAAAATTGAATTAACTACTAACCATGAAAAATACACTTCTATTTTAAATCAGCTAAAAAAAGAAAACGAAGATGCTATATCCAAAAATAAAATTTTATATACACGTTACAAATACGATATGCTTCAAGTACAAAAATATAAAACAGCTTTAGATAAACTAGCTAAAGAAGATAAAAACACTATAATCTTTAGCGATAAAATTTCCTCAAAATTAGAACATAAAAACAAACTAAATGGAATAACTCCATTAAAAGATTTACCATCTATTACAAATAACAATAATACCTACTTTATAATTGATAAAAATAACAATAAAGCAGTAAAAATAGGTGATGATATTACACAAGGAAAAGTACCAGTATATTATTTAAAAACAAATGACACTAAAATTTCTATTCAAAAAAGCAATGAATTTGCTTTTTTATATGCTCGCAAAAAACAAATTTCTAACATATCACAAAAGAAATTAAATGAACACCCAATTATACAAGAAGCTTACCAACAACGACAAACATTTATAGCAGACAAAATTTCTAAAATAGCTGATAATATAGTAAATAATGACATAAAACAATCTAAAACAACATGGCAAGAAAACGAACAAATAACAGATAAAACCAAACTAGCTGAAAAGAAAATGTATAATGAGTGGAGTTTATAAAAAACATTTTACTTTTCTTTACAAATGTTGTATTCTAGATATAGTAATTCACATGTCTACCGCTACCCGATACGCGGGATATAAAACGTCGGGGTTCACATGTCTACCGCTACCCGATATGCGGGATATAAAACGTCGGGGTTCACATTGTTATAAAAGCCTTATCCTGTGGATAAGGCTTTTATTTGTATAATAGTTATATAATATTTTTATGAAATATAAATCAAATAATAATATAGTATATTCTTGTAAATATCATGTA
>ERZ791842.1365-NODE-1365-length-12556-cov-17.2437_pt1 | contig 12556 bp, 7 predicted proteins | sample MGYA00509944_ERZ791842 | MGnify/ENA primary metagenome ERZ791842 (study PRJEB30046, sample SAMN00715263) | human gut metagenome | study: EMG produced TPA metagenomics assembly of the A metagenome-wide association study of gut microbiota in type 2...
GCATGACCATTGGCAGTCTGCTCAGCCTGTGGTTCCAGACCCTTGTGGTGGGCCTAACCATGAACATCCTGTCCATCTGCATCTTTCTTGTGACCTACGGCCGCATGATTGAAATTTACGTTGTCACGGCGTTAGGGCCTATCCCGCTGGCGACCATGGGCAGCAGCGAGTGGCGCAGTGCCGGGCAAAACTATTTGAAGTCTTTGCTGGCACTGGGCTTCCAAGCGTTCCTGATTATGATTGTCGTGGGCATTTACGCGGTGCTGATACGCAACATTTCGGGCGCGGCGGACATTGCCGGGGCTATCTGGGGCTGCATGGGCTACACCGTGCTGCTCTGTTTCTGTCTGTTCAAGACCGACAGCATCAGCAAGTCCGTATTCGGTGCCCATTGAGAAAGGAGCGTTTGAATGGCGTATGTGACCGTTCCCAAAGATTTGACCCATGTAAAATCCAAAGTCTTATTCGGGCTGACCAAGCGGCAGCTGGTCTGCTTCGGCGGCGCGCTCCTCACGGGCGGGCCGCTTTATTTTTTGACCCGGGACTATCTTTCCAACAGCGCGGCGGCCCTGCTGATGATTTTTGCCATGCTGCCGGGGCTGCTGTTCGCTCTGTTCGAGCGGCACGGCCAGCCCCTTGAAGTAGTGATTCAGCAAATGATTCAGTGCTGCTTTATCCGTCCCAAGGAAAGGCCCTATCAGACCAACAATGCTTACGCCGCCCTTGTGCGGCAATACCAAATGGAACAGGAGGTAAAGGCCATTGTCCAGAAAAACGATACCCCGCGAAACCGAAAAGCCCAAAAAGCTCACCCGCGCCCAGAAAAAAGAAATTGATGCCGTTCTCCGCAAGTACAAGGGTGACGGCAAGCCCCGCACGGCACAGGCCACCATCCCGTATGAGGCCATCTACCCGGACGGTGTGTGCCGCATTAACCGACGCACATTCTCTAAGTGCATTGCCTTTGAGGACATCAGTTATCAGCTGGCCCAGCCGGAAACAAGAACCGCCATCTTTGAACACCTGTGCGACCTCTACAACTATGTGGATGCCTCCATCCATGTGCAGCTTTCGTTTTTGAATCGCAAGGTTGACCCGGTGCAGTACGCAAAAAGTTTTGAGATCGCACCGCAGGGGGATGATTTTGACGACATCCGCGCCGAGTACACCGCCATCCTGCAAAAGCAGCTTGCCAGCGGAAACAACGGCATTGTCAAAACCAAATATCTGACGTTCACCATCGAGGCCGACAGCCTGAAAACCGCACGGGCACGGCTGGCCCGCATTGGCCTTGACCTGCTGGGCTACTTCAAGACCATGGGCTGCACGGCGCACGTCATGGACGGGCAGGAGCGTTTGGAAGTTCTGCACGGCATCTTCCACCCGGACGGCGAACCGTTCCGCTTTGACTGGGACTGGCTGGCACCCTCCGGCCTATCTACCAAGGATTTTGTGGCCCCGTCCTCCTTCTGTTTCGGTACGGCCAAAACCTTTGGTTTGGGCGGCAAGTATGGAGCTGTGAGCTTTTTACAAATCCTTGCGCCGGAACTTTCGGACGAAATGCTGGCCGACTTCCTCAAAACGGAAAGCGGGATTCTCGTCAATCTCCATGTGCAGGCCATCGACCAGACCGAGGCCATCAAGACCATCAAGCGGAAAATCACTGACCTTGACGCCATGAAGATTCAGGAGCAGAAAAAGGCTGTCCGTTCCGGGTACGACATGGATATCCTCCCCAGCGACCTTGCCACCTACGGCGAGGATGCCAAAAAGCTGCTGAACAAACTGCAAACAAGAAATGAGCGATTGTTCATGCTGACCTTTCTTGTGCTGAATGTGGCCGACACCAAGCAAAAGCTGGGCAACGATGTGTTCCAAGCCGCAGGTGTGGCACAGAAGTATAACTGCTCGCTTGTCCGGCTGGACTACCAGCAGGAACAGGGCCTTGTGTCCAGCCTGCCGCTGGGCATCAACCAGATAAAGATTCAGCGCAGCCTTACCACCTCCAACGTGGCGGTGTTCGTGCCCTTTGTAACGCAGGAGCTTTTCCAGAGCGGTGCGGCCATGTACTACGGCATCAACGCAAAATCCCACAACATGATCATGCTGGACCGCAAGCAGGCCCGGTGTCCCAACGGCTTGAAGCTGGGCACGCCCGGCAGCGGCAAATCCATGAGCTGCAAGTCCGAAATCGTCAGTGTGTTTTTAACGACCGCTGACGATATTTTCATTTCAGACCCAGAGGCCGAGTATTATCCGCTGGTCAAGCGGCTGCATGGGCAGGTCATCAAACTTTCGCCCACCAGCAAGGACTATGTGAATCCTCTGGACATCAACCTGAATTATTCCGAAGATGACAGCCCGCTTGCCCTGAAATCGGATTTTGTGCTGTCGTTCTGTGAACTGGTCATGGGCGGCAAAACGGGTCTGGAAGCGATTGAACGCACCGTGATAGACCGTGCCGTGAAAGCCATCTACCGCCCATATCTCGCGAATCCCTGCCCGGAAAATATGCCGATTTTGTCTGACCTCCACCAAGCCCTGCTCGACCAACACTTGCCGGAAGCGGACCGGGTAGCGCAGGCATTGGACCTGTATGTGTCCGGCTCGCTGAACGTGTTTAACCACAAAACGAATGTGGACATCCACAACCGGCTTGTGGCCTTTGACATCAAAGAGTTAGGAAAACAGTTAAAAAAATTGGGGATGCTCATTATCCAAGACCAGATATGGGGCCGCGTCACCCAGAACCGCAGCCAAGGCCGGGCCACATGGTATTTTGCAGACGAGTTCCACCTTTTGCTGAAAGAGGAACAGACCGCCGCGTACAGTGCCGAGATTTGGAAGCGCTTCCGCAAATGGGGCGGCGTGCCCACAGGTGCCACCCAAAATGTGAAGGACCTTCTTTCTTCCCCGGAGATTGAGAACATTCTGGAAAACAGCGACTTCATCACGCTGCTGAATCAGGCATCCGGCGACCGCAAAATCCTTTCGGAACGGCTGAACCTCTCCGCAGACCAGCAGAAGTACATCGACAATTCGGAACCGGGCGAAGGACTGCTGATTTTTGAAAACGTGGTGCTTCCGTTCTCAAACCCCATCCCGAAAAACACACAGCTCTATAAGATCATGACCACCCGGCTCAGCGAGGTGGTGGAACTATGAGCCTAACACATTTCAGTTTGTTTTCCGGCATCGGCGGCATCGACCTTGCCGCGGAAGCAGCGGGGTTCACCTCTGTCTGTCAATGCGAATGGGCAGCCTTCCCCGCCGCTGTGCTGGCAAGCCACTGGCCGGAGGTGCCCCGCTTTCAGGACATCACCACCGTAACAAAGGAGGCTTTCTTTGAAAAAACAGGACTTCGCACCGTCACCCTCATTTCAGGTGGCTTCCCGTGCCAGCCGTTCTCCACCGCAGGGCGGCAGCGCGGCTTCCACGATGAACGCTACCTGTGGCCCGAAATGCTGCGGGTCATCCGGGAATTGCAGCCCCGTTGGGTGCTTGGAGAAAATGTTGCTGGCTTCCTCCGTATGGGGCTCGACAAAACGCTCATTGACTTGGAGCAGGCAGGTTACGATGTTCGGGTTTTCGTATTACCTGCTGCTGCCGTTGGCGCGTGGCACGAACGGAAACGGGTATTCATCATCGGCTCCGCTGCTTCCCACACCCCTTGCCAGCGACACCGGGGATGTGGGCAAGGGGTTGGACATCCAAATCTCTGCGAACGGCAGCTATCGCAAGATGAACAAGGATGGCAAAGCATGGACGGCGCGGCTCTCTCATGTGGTCTACCGCATGACCCCCACCACGCTGGAAAGGCCCTACCTCAACCCGGACTGGGTAGAGTGGCTGATGGGTTTCCCGCGCAAATGGACGGACATTCCCTTTGGGCCGAAGAACCCGCCGACATCCCGCGTCTGACCGAGGACGTGCCGAACCGCAGCAAGCGGATGAAAACGCTGGGCAATGCGGTTTCGCCGCCGCAGGTATTCCCGATTCTCAAATACATTGCGGACATTGAAACTGGCCGCTGTCCGATGGGAGGTGAAGAACTTTGAAAGAATTGCAGGCGAAAGCCAAAGTCACCCAGACCATGACCCGTGACGGTCTGGTGGTAGAAAATCAGGCTGACGGAACTGTGGAGAACGTTTCCAGCCGGGAGGCAGAACAGGATTATTCCACGGATGCCGAGGGCAAGGCCGAAAAAATACTGGAACGCACCGAGGACGTAAAGGACAAGCACAAGGCAAAGAAAAAAGCCAAACAAGCTACGGAAACCGCCGAGAGTGAAGGTAGTCTGCACCGTTCCGCCGCCCGTTTGGAATTGACCGAGGACGAACGGGCAGACCCGGCGTTGCAGCCGTTTATTCAAAAAGCGGATGCAAAGGCTGACAAGCTGGATTCAGCCCGCGCCGCTCTGCCGAAAAAGCGTGTCCCGGTCAAAGAAAAAGTCTACGATGCCGCCAGCGGCAAGGCGAAATCCACCCTGCGTTTTGAACAGCAGGACAAAGGCCCGCCCAGCCTGAAACCAAACCCGGCCAGCCGTCCGCTGTCGGAAGCATTGCTGTTTGCTCACGGAAAAATCCACGAGGTCGAACACGAAAATGTGGGTGTAGAGGGCGGCCACAAGGGAGAAGAACTGGTGGAGCATCAGACCGCCAAGGCCATCCGCAGCGGCATCCGGCACCACAAGATGAAGCCTTACAAGGCCGTGGAAAAGGCAGAGCGTCAGCTCATGTCTGCCAATGCAGAATACTTTTACCAGAAATCCTTGCGGGACAATCCGCAAATTGCACAGGTGGCCAGCAACCCCATTTCCCGGATGTGGCAGAAACGGCGTATCAAACAGCAGTATGCCAAAGCTGCACGGCAGGCCGGACAAGCCGCCGCGCATGGTGCAGCCACCACCGCAGAGAACGGTTTCCGGGTAACAAAGCTGGCGGCCGAGGGCGGCGAACGGGTAGCCGAATTTGTGGCCCGGAACTGGAAAACTATTCTGATCGTGGCGGTGTTTGGTCTGCTGGCTCTGCTCTTGATAACGGGGTTGCAGTCCTGCACCGTGATGGCGGGCACCGCTGGAACCGGCGTGACGGCATCCTCTTACTTTTCCAAGGACAAGGATATGCTGGGTGCAGAGAAAGCCTACGCCAAGCTGGAACAAAAGCTGCAACGGTATCTCGACACCTACGAGGCCACCCACAACTATGACGAATACCACTTTTATCTGGACGAAATCGAGCATGACCCCTATGTGCTGATCTCGATTCTGTCCGCGCTGCATGATGGCGTTTTTACATTGGCCGAGGTGCAGGGCGAACTTGAAATGCTGTTTGAAAAGCAATACATCCTGACCGAGACCGTAACCATGCAGATACGCTACCGCACCAAGACCATGCTCATCATCGGGCCGGGTGGCGTGCCGCAGCTCATCACCTACCAAGAGCCGTATGAATACTACATCTGTACCGTCAAGCTGAAGAACAAGGATTTGTCCCATCTGCCCGTGGAAGTGCTGACCGAAGAACAGCTCAGGGCCTATTCGCTCTATATGCGCACGCTGGGCAATCGGCCGGATTTGTTCGGGCAAGCCCAGTACCCCAATGCGTCCACCATCAAGCAGCCTACCTATTACGATATTCCCCCGGAAGCCCTCAAAGATGATAGGTTCGCCGCCATGATGGAGGAAGCGACAAAGTACATCGGCTACCCGTATGTGTGGGGCGGCAGTTCACCCAGCACCAGCTTTGATTGCAGCGGCTACATTTCGTGGGTGCTGAATCATTCCGGCTGGAACGTGGGACGCCAGACGGCACAGGGCCTTTACAACCTCTGCACCCCTGTTTCAGCGGCGCAGGTCAAACCGGGCGACCTTGTGTTTTTCAAGGGAACCTACGATACCCCCGGCGTGAGCCATTGCGGCATCTATGTGGGCAATTCCATCATGCTGCACTGCGGCGACCCCATCTCTTACACAAATCTCAACTCAAAATATTGGCAGGAACATTTTTACAGCTATGGGCGTTTACCGTGACGCCAGAAAGGATTTTGTATGGCAAAAAGACTTTCCCGCATTGAGCGCGACATTGAACGGCTCAAAGAAAAAATCTCCGAATACCAGCAGCAGTTGAAAGAACTGGAAGCTGCAAAGACCGAACAGGAAAATCTTCAAATCATTCAGCTGGTGCGCAGCATGAACATGACGCCGGACGAGTTTGCAGCCTTCCTGCGCAGCGGTGCGCTGAACGCGGCACCCACCGTCACCCCGTACCACAAACAGGAGGATGCCGCCGATGAAACCTGACAACTGGAACCGCTTCGCTGCCGGACTGCTGGCTATCCTGCTCTGCCTCTGCTCCTTTTCCATGCCCGCTTTCGCAAGCGGTACTGACCCTGCCCCGGAACCTCTGCCGGAGATTATCGAAGAAGAACCCACCACGGGCGGCATGGAGCCGGAGGGCGTGTCCATCACGCCCAAAGGCAACGCAACACTGGTGGATGATTTTTACGGCGACAAGCAGCTTATCACCGTGACCACCAAGGCCGGGAACTATTTTTACATCCTGATTGACCGTGCAAACGAGGACAAGGAAACGTCCGTTCACTTCCTGAACCAAGTGGACGATGCCGACTTGCTGGCCCTGCTGGATGAAGAACCGCAGACCACCGAGTTCTGCACCTGCACGGTGAAATGTGAGGCAGGAAACGTGAACGAAAACTGCCCCTTGTGTGAAAAGAGCCTGCGGAGCTGCACGGCCCCGGAAGCTGTGAAAACCGACACCGAAACGCCGCAGGAAAAGCCGAAATCCAACATGGGCAGTCTGATGATCCTGCTGGCGCTGGCTCTGGCGGGCGGTGGCGCGGCACTCTATTATTTCAAGTTCCGCAAGCCCAAGGCCGATACCACCGGGCACGATGATCTGGACGAATACGATTTTGGCGAGGACGAGGATGCAGACGAGGAACCGGCTGAAATCGAGATTCATTCGGAGAACGGACAGGAGGACGAAACATGAGCGTTCAGCTGGTAATTGCCGAAAAGCCCAGCGTAGCCCGCAGCATTGCCGCCGTGATCGGGGCCGCTGAAAAGCAAAACGGCTATTGGCAGGGTGGCGGGTATCTGGTCAGCTGGTGCATCGGGCATCTGGTGTCCTTTGCCGAGGCGGGCCAGTACGATGAAAAATACTGTAAATGGCGGTATGAGGATTTGCCCATCCTGCCCCAGCCGTGGCAGTTCATTGTCCCGGACGAAAAGAAACAGCAGTTTGAAATTGTGCGCTCTCTGCTCAACCGCCCGGATGTGGACAGTGTGACCGCCGCGACCGACGCAGGCCGGGAGGGAGAACTGATTTTCCGTTTCGTCTACCAAATGGCCGGTTGCACAAAACCTGTGAAGCGGCTCTGGATTTCCAGCATGGAGGATGCCGCTATTCGGGAGGGCTTTGCAAACCTGCGCCCGGATTCGGACTATGATGCGCTATACCAATCGGCCCTCTGCCGCGCAAAGGCAGATTGGCTGGTGGGCATCAATGCAACGCGGCTGTTTTCGGTGCTGTACCACAAGACCCTGACGGTAGGCCGGGTGCAGACCCCGACACTGAAAATGCTGGTGGACCGGGATGCAAAAATTCTGCGCTTCCAAAAAGAAAAGTATTACACGGTCGGCATCCAGTCCGGCAGCTTGAAAGCGGACAGTGGGCGCATTTCGGATGCAGAAACCGCAAATTCTCTCAAAGAAAAATGCACAGGCACAACTACCGTTTGTACTTCTGTCAAACGGGAGAAAAAGACAGAACAGCCGCCCAAGCTCTATGACCTGACCACCTTGCAGCGGGAGGCAAACCGCCTGTTCGGTTTTACCGCAAAACAGACCCTTGATTACGCCCAGCAGCTTTACGAAAAGAAACTGCTGACCTATCCCCGCACCGACAGCCAATATCTGACCGAGGATATGGGCCAGACAGCACAACATCTTGTGTCTGACCTGCTGGGGCTGCTGCCCTTTGCCCAAGGGCTTGACTTGACCCCGGAAGTGGGCCGGATTCTGAACAGCAAAAAAGTATCGGACCACCACGCCATCATTCCCACTGCTGAATTTGCAAAGCAGGGATTCACCGGCCTTGCCGAGAGTGAATGCAAGCTGATGAACCTTGTCTGCTTCAAACTGCTCTGCGCTGTGGCCGCACCCCATGAATACGAAACTGTGACCGCTGTGCTTTCCTGTGCAGGGAACGAATTCACCGCCAAGGGAAAGACCGTGCTTGTCCCCGGCTGGAAAGAGATCGACCAGCGGTTCCGCTCCACTCTGAAAGCAGACGGTGAAGAAGAAACGGAAGCGATGAACACTCTGCCGGAACTGGTCGAGGGACAGACTTTTTCCGTGACTGCCGATATTTTGGAACACTTCACGTCCCCGCCGAAAGCCTACACCGAAGATACGCTCCTGTCAGCAATGGAGCGGGCCGGGGCCGAGGATATGCCGGAGGACGCGGAACGTAAGGGGCTGGGCACACCCGCCACCCGCGCCGCGATTCTGGAAAAATTGGTGCAAATGGGCTTTGTGCAGCGCAAGGGCAAACAGCTTGTCCCCACCAAGGACGGCATCAATCTGGCGGTGGTTCTGCCGGAAAGCCTGACCTCTCCCGCTCTGACTGCTGAATGGGAAAACCGTCTGACCGAGATTGCCAAGGGCAATGCAGACCCGGACGAGTTCATGGCCGAAATTGAAGCGCAGGTGAGTCAGCTGGTCAAGACCTACTCCTGCATCAGCGCGGACAAACAAAACCTGTTCCAGTCGAAACGGGTTATCATCGGCAAGTGTCCCCGGTGTGGTGAAAACGTCTACGAGGGCAAGAAAAACTTCTACTGCGGAAATCGTGGCTGTCAGTTCGTGATGTGGAAGAATGACCGCTTCTTTGAGCAGCGCAAAAAGGCGTTCACGCCGAAGATCGCCGCTGCTCTGCTCAAAAACGGTAAGGCAAAGGTCAAGGGCCTCTATTCCGAAAAGACAGGCAAAACCTATGATGCAACGGTGCTTCTGGCAGATACGGGAGGCAAGTACGTCAATTACCGGGTAGAGCGCAAAGAGTAAGGCAAAAATACGAGGGCCGGTTATGGTAAGGTGAAGCATTCATTTTGCCATAACCGGCTCTCTCTATCCGTAGGATAGCAAAAAAGGAGTGTGACCAAATGAGCGAATTATTTTCCATCCAGCTGCAAAATCAGCAGCAAAGCAGGGATGGTGTCTGGCTAGACCTGCCCACCACAACCGAACAGGTACAAGCGGCCCTGCGGCAAATCGGCATTTCGTCCGATAATCCGCAGGGCCTTTTCATTTCCGGCTACTTTGCCGAGGAAGAAAAACGCTTTGCAATTTCTTATAACATGGTGCTGGCATCCAATGTGGACGAACTGAATTTTCTGGCATCACGACTGGAAACACTCTCTACCGGGGAACGCGCAGAGCTGAACGCCGCCCTGCAAGCCCCGCAGAGTGAGCTTTTCAGCATCGGGAGAATCATCGACTTTCCCGAAAACGTGGACTACTATGTGCATCTGTCGGATGTGCACGGGCCTGCCCAGCTAGGAGATTACTACCTGAATCGCTCCGGCATGGTGGATATGCCGGAAGAATGGAAAGGCGGCATCGACACGGCACAGTTTGGCCGGTATGTGGCTCAGCAGGAACAGGGTGCGTTCACCCAGTACGGCTACCTTGTCAAAAGCGGGGACGAGTGGCAGAAAGTCCACGAGGGCCAGCCCGTGCCGGAGGAATACCGGGTGCTGTCCTTTCCCGCGCCGGAAGTTTTGCGAGATTCGGCCAACATCCCGCCGCCTGTTCAGCCTGAAACGGAACCGCAGAAAGTTATTCCCATTATCCTGAACGGCAAAGACAGCGTAGAGCGCATGAAAGAAATCACGGACCGGCTGGAGACAGGCATTCAGCAGTTGTTTGACAGCGACCGCTACAAAGCCTACCTCACCACGATGGCAAAATTCCACAATTACAGCTTCAACAACACTTTGCTGATTGCCATGCAGGGCGGGCAGCTGGTGGCGGGCTTCAATAAGTGGAAGGACACGTTCCACCGCACCGTAAAGAAAGGCGAAAAAGGCATCAAAATCCTTGCTCCTGCGCCGTACAAGGTCAAGCAGAAGATGGAAAAGCTGGACGAACAGGGCAAGCCGATTCTGGATAAGGATGGAAAGCCGCTGACGGAAGAAAAAACGGTGCAGATTCCGGCTTTCAAGGTGGTGTCAGTGTTCGATGTCAGCCAGACCGAGGGCGAACCGCTGCCATCTATCGCAGTGAATGAACTGTCCGGCAGCGTGCAGGACTATCAAGATTTTTTCAAAGTGTTGGAGCAGGCATCCCCGGTGCCCATCGGGTTTGAGGACATCGAGGGCGGGGCGCACGGTTATTTCCACCTGCTTGACAACCGCATTGCCATCCAAGAGGGCATGAGCCAGTTACAGACCATCAAGACAGCCATCCATGAAATCGCCCATGCAAAGCTGCACACCATCGACCCGAACACCCCGGAACAGAGCAACCGCCCGGACAGCCGCACCCGCGAGGTGCAGGCCGAAAGCGTAGCTTATGCAGTCTGCCAGCACTACGGGCTGGACACATCCGAGTATTCCTTTGGTTATGTGGCCGGGTGGAGTTCGGGCCGGGAACTGGCCGAACTAAAAGCCTCTCTGGAAATTATTCGCAGCGCGGCCCATGAGTTGATCTCCGCACTGGACGAACATCTGGCCGAATTGCGCCAGCAGCGGGAAGCAGACCTTTCCGCTGCACAGGAAGTCGCATTTGCACTGGACAACGGCAGTACCCTGTTCATCCAGACCTGTGATTCCGGCTATGACTATACACTGTATGATGCGGACAAAAAGGCTCTGGACGGCGGCCAACTGGACGCACCCGGTCTGACCTTGAAAGATGCCGGGGAGGAAGCACTTAATCTGCTGGGGCAGACAGCCGCGGTGGCGGAAGTTCTGTTGGGCGATAAGCTGGCGGCGTTCCAAGAGGCGGCGGAAAAAGCAAATGAACTTTCTGCCCCGGAAGCAGAAAAAGCCGCTGCGACAGATTTATCCGCAGAGCCTACGGTCACGATTCTGTGGAGTGAAAGCGACAAGCTGCAGGACGGCGAAATCATGCCGCTGTCTGTGGCAAACCGCGTTTTTGAAGAACTGGACACCGCCCAGCACACAGACCGGGAAAAGGATGGTTACGAGGGTGGCTGGTACGACAAGACCGCGTTCCGCATTGATTTTACCCTGAACGGTCAGCCCGACAACTACGAGGGGCGGCAGGATTTCGGTGACGGAGAGGGCTCTTTGGTTCAGCACATCCAGAACTACCACGAATACTACGCCAAAGATGAAAACTGGAAGAATTTTGTTCTGCATAACAAAGGCCCGGAAGCATGGGAGCAGGACAAGGCAGAGCGGGAAATAGTGCTGACCGAGTTTATTCCGTACCTCAAACAGCACTGCAATCTTTCGGCTATGGAGCAGACGGCCACCACCGCTTTGCGGGAGGGACAGAACATTTCGCCGGAACAGGCTGCCTATTACAACACTGTTGTTGCCTATGTACAGGACTGCCGTCCGCTGCTTAACCAAGGCCAGTATAATTTGCCGGAACCGCCCAAGCTGGCTGACTTTGACCAGAGCTTGCAGGATTACAAGGCACAGGTGCAGGCCGAGATTGCGCAGGAAGCGGCTGCTGCCGGAATGACCGTAGAGGAATACGCGGCGGCAGGCTTTGAAGCACCGCAGCAGGACAGCTTTTCCATCTACCAGCTGCGCAATGAGGATTCCACCCGCGATTACCGTTTTGAGCCCTACGACCGCCTGCAGGCTGCCGGTTTGACCGTGGACAAGGCCAACTATACAGAGGTGTACGCCGCGCCGCTGGCTGCGGGTACCACATTGGAGGACATCTACCGCACATTCAATGTGGACTATCCGGCAGATTTCAAGGGACACTCGCTGTCTGTTTCGGATGTGGTGGTTCTGCACCAGAATGGGCAGGACACCGCCCACTACTGCGACAGTGTGGGCTTCCAGCAGGTGCCGGAGTTCTTGCGGGAAAATCCGCTGCGCACCGCAGAACTTTCCACCGAACAAAACGAAAATATGATTGATGGCGTGCTGAACAATGCGCCCTCTCTGGGCGAATTGGAGGCCAAAGCAAAGGCCGGAGAACAAATTTCTCTGACGGACCTTGCCGCCGCAGTCAAGGCCGAGGAAAAGGCACCGAAAGCCAAAAAATCCCGCGCAGCTAAACCGAAAAAGCCGTCCATCCGGGCACAGCTGGATGCCGCAAAAAAGGAACAGAGCAAGCAAACGCAGCCACGAGAAAAGACAAAGGAATTGGAGGTGTAAGCCGTGCAAAAATTTGAAAATATGGATGTGATCGCTGCGCTGGAAGCCATTATGCACCAGAACACCGCATACTATCAGAGCGATTTTGCCTATGACATCAAGATGCTGCGGGAGGCCGCCCGCAGCGACCAGCCGGAAGATAAGCTGCTGTTGTGGCTGTCCCGGC
>ERZ791842.1368-NODE-1368-length-12551-cov-2.58659_pt1 | contig 12551 bp, 12 predicted proteins | sample MGYA00509944_ERZ791842 | MGnify/ENA primary metagenome ERZ791842 (study PRJEB30046, sample SAMN00715263) | human gut metagenome | study: EMG produced TPA metagenomics assembly of the A metagenome-wide association study of gut microbiota in type 2...
CTAATTGGAATTTGAGAGGTGTTGAGACCGTGAGAAGTAAACGTTTTGAGTATTTAGATCAAAGACCTGTTAATCAGGATGGTTATGCAAAGGAATGGCCAGAAGTAGGCTTTATTGCCATGAACAGCCCATTCGACCCAACTCCATCTATCAAGATCGTCAACGGCGAAGTTGTTGAAATGGATGGAAAAACAAAAGATGAATTCGACATGCTTGACGCATTCATCGCAAGATATGCCATTAATCTTGACTTTGCAGAAGAAGCAATGGCTACAGACTCTCTGGAGATTGCGCGTATGTTAGTTGACATTAATGTTAACAGACAGGAGTGCTTAAAATATACTACAGCAGTTACACCTGCTAAGTTAGTAGAAATCGTTGGTAACCTCAGCGTACTTGAAGCTATGATGGGTATTACCAAGATGAGATGTCGTTTAAAACCAGCTAACCAGTGCCACGTTACAAACGTAAAGGATAACATGGTTCAGATCGCAGCAGATGCAGCAGAAGCTGCTGTACGTGGATTTGCAGAGATGGAGACAACAGTAGGTATTGTACGTTATGCTCCATTTAATGCTATCGCTATTATGTTAGGTGCTAACGTTGGACGTCCTGGTATCCTTACACAGTGTGCTGTAGAAGAAGCTACAGAGCTTGACTTAGGTATGAGAGGTTACACCGCTTACGCCGAGACAGTATCCGTATACGGAACTGAAGACGTATTCATGGATGGTGATGATACTCCTTGGTCAAAAGCTTTCTTAGCATCCTGCTACGCATCTCGTGGTGTTAAGATGAGATTTACATCTGGTACTGGTTCAGAGGTTCAGATGGGTATGGCAGAAGGAAAGTCTATGCTTTACCTTGAGGCTAGATGCCTCGGTGTTACTCGTGGTGCTGGTGTTCAGGGAACACAGAATGGTTCTGTATCCTGTATCGGTGTACCTGCCGCTGTACCTGGTGGTATCCGCGCCGTTGCATGTGAGAACTTAATTGCCGCTATGCTTGACCTTGAGAACGCTTCCTCTAATGACCAGTCATTTACACACTCTGATCTTCGTAGAGTTGCTCGTTCTATTCCACAGTTTATTCCAGGAACTGACTACATCTGTTCCGGATATTCATCCACACCGAACTATGATAACATGTTCGCAGGATCCAACTGGGATGCAGACGATTATGATGATTGGTGCGTAATTCAGCGTGACTTAAGAGTTGATGCTGGTCTTCTTCCTGCAAGAGAAGAAGAAGTTGTTGCAGCACGTAATAAAGCTGCAAAAGCTATTCAGGCACTGTTCCGTGAATTAGGTTTACCTGAAATTACAGACGAAGAAGTTGAAGCTGCCACATACGCTCGTGGTTCACAGGATATGCCTGACCGTGACGTTGTAGCTGACCTTAAAGCTGCTACAGATATGCTTGATCGTGGAGTTACAGGTATCGACTTCGTTAAAGCTCTTTACAAGGGTGGATTTGAAGACGTTGCTGAGTCTATCTTCAACATTCAGAAAGCTAAAGTTGTTGGTGACTACTTACATACAGCTTCCATGCTTGATGATAAATTCCATGTAATTTCTGCTGTTAACAGCCCTAACTGCTATGAAGGACCTATGACAGGTTACCAGATCAGCCCAGAACTTTGGGAGAAGATTTCTGATATCCGTACTGCAGTAGATCCGGCTAAGCTTTAATCGAGTAAGGAAGGTGAACCATAATGGCAATTGATGAAAAATTATTAAAAAGTGTTATCGCTGAAGTCCTTAAAGAAATGAATACTGCAGATACTTCCGCAGCTTCTGCTGTAGAGGGAGAAACTTATGAGTGCCCTGGAATGCAGATTACTGAAATCGGTGATGCAGAAAAAGGCACAAATCCTAACGAAGTTGTTTTAGGTTTAGCTCCTGCTTTTGGAGAATCTCAGACAACAAATATCGTAGGTATTCCTCATGCAGATATTGTAAAAGAGGTTATGGCTGGTCTGGAAGAAGAAGGTGTTTCCTGTAGAATCGTTAAAGTTTACAGAACATCCGATGTATCTTTCATCGCTCATGATGCTGCTGAATTATCAGGTTCAGGCATCGGAATTGGAATTCAGTCCAAAGGTACTACTGTAATCCATCAGAAAGACCTTCCACCGCTGTCTAACTTAGAGTTATTCCCACAGTGCCCACTGATCGACCTTGAAACATACAGAGCAATCGGTAAAAACGCTGCTCAGTACGCTAAAGGAGAATCACCAAATCCGGTACCTGTAAAGAATGACCAGATGGCAAGACCGAAATTCCAGGCTTTATCCGCTGTACTGCATATCAAAGAGACAGAGCATGCAGACAGAGATAAGGCTCCTAAAGCTCTTAAAGTTGTATTTAAATAGACGGAGGTGTCAATCGTGGATCAGGAATTATTAGTAAGACAGATTATGCAGGAAGTTATGAAAAACATGCAGGGTTCTGCCGCAGCCTGCGAATGTGAAAGCAAGGTTACGGTTGAGGATTACCCACTGGGAGAGAAAAAACCAGAATTAATCAAGAGTGCTTCTGGAAAATCTTTACAGGGAGTTATTGATGGAAAGTTAGATGCAAAAGATTTCCGTATCACAAAAGAAACTCTGGAATTACAGGCTCAGGTTGCTGAATCTGCAGGACGTGGATTCTTCGCAACGAACTTAAGAAGAGCTGGTGAATTAATCCCAGTACCTGATGCAAGACTTCTTGAGATTTATAACGCTCTTAGACCATATCGTTCAACAAAAGCTGAATTATATGCAATCGGTGATGAGTTAATCAACGAATACGGTGCTACAGTAAGTGGTAACTTCGTTAAAGAAGCTGCAGACATTTACGAAAAACGTAACCGTTTAAAAAAATAATTAGTTGATTGATTTCGACGGAGGTATGAGAAGTGAAATTAGTTGCGGGCGTTGATATTGGCAATGCAACAACGGAAACTGCGATTGCCAGAATCGATGGTAAAAATGTGACATTCCTTTCGAGTGGTATTACAGGTACTACTGGAATTAAAGGAACGAAACAGAACATACACGGAGTTTTTCAGTCACTGAAGAATGCCCTTGATGAAGTTGGTTTTGAAATCAGTGATCTTGATGAAGTTCGTATTAATGAAGCCGCTCCCGTTATCGGTGATGTCGCTATGGAGACTATTACCGAAACTATTATCACGGAATCTACTATGATTGGACACAATCCCAATACTCCAGGGGGTGTTGGGATTGGTGTTGGAATATCTCAGCGCATCGACAGATTAGATACTGTCAAAGATGGCGGAGATGTAATTGTGGTTATTCCGGCAGAAGTTTCCTTTGAAGCTGCCGCTGCACTCATTAACCGATATAACAAAATATTTAACATTACAGGTGCCATTGTCCAGCGCGATGATGGCGTTTTGATTAACAACAGGCTTGAAAAGAAGATTCCTATCGTTGATGAGGTAGGTATGATTGATAAAGTACCTCTCGGAATGTTATGTGCAGTAGAAGTTGCACCTGTTGGCGGAGTTGTCGAAGTACTCTCTAACCCATATGGTATCGCAACATTATTCAAACTGTCCCCGGAAGATACAAAACAGGTTGTACCGATTGCCCGCGCGTTAATCGGAAATCGTTCTGCCGTTGTCATTAAAACACCGGAAGGAGACGTAAAAGAAAGACGTATCCCTGCCGGTTCTATTGAGATTATAGGCGCAAAGAAAAAAGTAATCGTTGGCGTAGAAGAGGGAGCCGAGAAGATGATGGAAGCTGTAAATAGCGTTCCAGTCATCGAAGATATTAAAGGTGAACCTGGCACCAATGCCGGCGGTATGCTTGAAAAAGTTCGTCAGGTTATGTCAAATCTTACAAACCAGCATCCAAAAGATATCAAAATTCAGGATTTACTTGCTGTAGATACTTATAATCCTCAGAAGATTAAAGGTGGTCTCGCAAATGAATTTTCTTTAGAAAGTGCAGTAGGAATTGCTGCCATGGTTAAGGCAGACCGTCTTCAGATGAAGATGATCGCGGAAGAATTGACAGACCGATTAAAAATCCCTGTATATGTTGGCGGTGTTGAGGCAGATATGGCTATTAAAGGAGCTTTAACTACACCGGGTACAAATGTACCACTCGCCATAGTAGATATGGGAGCAGGATCAACGGATGCTTCAATTAAAGACAGAGACGGCAATGTAAAGCTCGTGCATCTGGCGGGGGCCGGAAACATGGTAACTTTACTGATTCAGTCCGAACTTGGACTGGAAGATTTCAATACAGCAGAAGATATTAAAAAGTATTCTCTCGCAAAGGTTGAAAGTCTTTTCCATATTCGTCATGAAGATGGAACCGTACAGTTCTTTGAACAGCCATTAGATCCGAATGTATTCGCAAAGGTTGTCTTAGTCAAGGAAGATGGAGAGTTAGTTCCGCTTGAGGGACAGGATTCCATGGAAAAGATTAAGATGGTAAGAACCAATGCAAAGAAAAAGGTATTCGTAACAAATGCGATTCGTTCATTGGCGAAGGTTAGTCCTACCGGTAATGTACGAGACATCGAATTTGTAGTATTAGTAGGTGGTTCTGCACTCGACTTCGAGGTGCCGACTCTCGTAACTGATGCATTATCACAATATAATATAGTAGCTGGTCGGGGAAACATTCGCGGATGCGAAGGTCCTCGTAATGCGGTAGCAACAGGACTTGCGATGTCTTGTGCTGATGTATAGGAGACAATTATGGAAGGAAGCAATACAGTAATTGATAACAGACCTTCAGTGAAAGTTTTTTATGACTGTGATCACCTTTCTGAAGCTGATTTTGTCAGCGTCCTTCTTGGAATCGAGGAGGAAGGCATCCCCTATGATGTTCAGGCAGAGCATTGCAGTTCCGTATTAGAACTTGCACATAATGCCAGCTTGAATTCAAGATTAGGGGTGGGCGTTGGTATCAGCAAAGAAGGCATTGTTCTTCAGCATGAGAAGCTGGATAAAGCGGCCCCTCTTTTTAAGATTAAGTTATATCAGACAGAGCTGTTCCGGAAGATTGGCGCGAATGCCGCAAGACTGGTAAAGAAAATGCCATTCAAAGTTCTGGATTAAGGCTTTACAATTAATTAATTCTGAAATGTGAGGAGGTGTGAAGGTGTCTAACAATAAATGTCTTGGTTTCATCGAAACCTTTGGTTTAGCTGCCTGTGTGGCAGCAGCAGATGCGGCTGTTAAGTCTGCTAATGTAAGACTGCTTGGTTATGAATATGCAAAGGGCGGCGGAATGTGTACTGTAAAGGTAGAAGGTAACGTCGGAGCATGTAGAGCAGCAATCGCAGCAGGCAAAAAAGCGGCAGAAGCAGTTAACGGTTCTTTAAGTGGAACAAAGAGTACACTGTTAAAAGCAAGACCGGCAGATGGCATGAGAGAATTACTCGTAGACAACAGAGAGACTGTTGGAGGAGAAATTGCTCTTGCAGAAGGTTATCGTCCAAAAGGAGATACAAAGAAACCGGTACTCGTAAAGAACTGGAAACCAAAAACTGAACCAAAGGCTGAGGTAGTGACCGAGGAAGCACCTGAACCGCCTGTAGTGGAAGAACCTGAGGAAGAAGAGCCAACATCAGAGGAACCTGAAACGGAAGAGGTCAAAGAGGAAGCTCCTGTAGAGGAACCGAAAGCAGAAGAACCTGCTGAGGAAACTCCTGTAGAAGAGACTCCAGTGGAAGAAGCTCCTGTAGAAGAGCCAAAAGCAGAAGAACCTGCACCAGAAGCTCCAGCAGAAGAGACTCCAGTAGAGAAAGCAGAAGCAGAGGAAGCAAAATCTGAAAAGACTGAACCGAAAAAGGAAACTGACAAAAAGGCAGACGCTCCTAAGGGAAAGACTTCAACAGGAAATAGAAGAAGCAGATCCAGAAGAAAAAAGAACACCGATAATAACGATAACAAATAAGTCGGAATAATCGGCTCTGGATTATAAATCAGTAATCAGGCAGGAAAGGCCTTCAGCCTTTCCTGCGATAGTATCAATAATAACGTACATTTAGTACATACAAATATGCGCAATGGATGCATGTGGATACCGAGACAGACACATGCAATCCTGACAATAATGATTCGGTATTCGAACATTAGAATAAATAAGGGGATCACATGAACGATTACAATAACGTTTTAGTTGGATTTTCGGAGCTTATCAAAAATGAAGAATTTCGTCCCTATGAAGGGGATTTGAGATTGGGTGTCGATCTTGGAACCGCCAACATTGTAGTATCTGTTGTAGATTCCAACAACACACCAATTGCCGGGGCTTCCTATCCGTCCACGGTTGTACGGGATGGAATCGTTGTGGATTTCATGGGTGCATCCAGAGCGGTCAGAAATATGAAAGCCAAGCTGGAAGATCTGATGGGAGTGGAGTTTTACGAAGCTGCCACAGCCATTCCGCCGGGAATTATTTCTGGAAACGTAAAGGTAATTTCCAACGTAGTCGAGTCTGTTGGACTGGATGTAGTCAATGTCATTGACGAGCCTACAGCAGCCGCTTCTGTTCTTGGTATTACGGACGGAGCAGTCGTGGATGTCGGTGGTGGAACAACCGGTATCAGTATTCTCAAAGACGGAAAGGTTATCTTTACCGCAGATGAGCCTACAGGTGGAACACACATGACTCTGGTACTTGCTGGGAGCCTTGGATGTTCCTTTGAAGAGGCCGAGAGAATCAAAAAAGATCCGAAACAGGAAATGCTGGTATTTCCTGTGGTTAAACCGGTAATTGAAAAGATGGCAGCAATCGTTGCCCGTTTTATCGAAGGATACGATGTGGACGTTATTTATGTAGTAGGCGGTGCCTGCAGCTTTAAGAAGTTCGAAAGTGTTTTTGAGAAGGAAACAGGGGTTAAGACGATTAAGCCGAAAGAACCTTTACTGGTTACTCCATTAGGAATTGCCATGAACTGCAATAAGCAATAGGTGGCATGATGAATAGAAAAGAATTTGAAGATGCGCTTATGGCAACGATTGTGGAATATATTTCAGACCAGGTCATCTTACGATACGCACAGGCTTGTAAGAAAGCTACTGTTCTTTTCTCCGGAGCCTTAATTGGTTATAAAGATGCAGTAACATCTTTAAATGAACTAAAAAAGGATGGCTGGACATTGACAGCAGTACTGTCAAAGGCAGCAGGAGAAGTAATTACAGAAGAACGTATCAGGAATGATATTGGTCCGGATGCCATTTATGTTGAAGGCGCTCCGGTTAACGGCAGACAGATTGTAGATGACAGTCAGTTTGTAATTATTCCGTCGCTGACAATTAATACAGCCGCAAAGGTTGCAAATTGTATCAGTGATAATCTTCTTACCAATATGATTTCCAGAGCGATGGCTACAGGAAAGCCAATCGTGGCAGCAATTGATGGCTGCTGTCCGGATAACAAGGTAAGAGAGCAGTTAGGCTTTAAAGTAACAGAAGCTTATAAAGCGAAAATGCGACATAATCTTGAAGATATGCTCGCATACGGAATCACATTGACTACAGACTATAGTCTGTGCAGTAAAGTAAATGAAGTTTTCTCTGCAAAGGTGTCTCTCCCGGCACTGGATAACAGTAAGCCGGCACCGAAGAAAGACAGAATTGTTTCCACAAAGATGGAGCCAGCAGTACAGTCAGTAAGCCAGCCAGTCAAAAAAGTGGAAACACCGAGCAGTGTAAAGTTAGACAAAAAAGTAATCGGCAGAGTCGATATAGCAAAGAATGCGAGATTTAAGACAATCGTTGTAAGACAGGATGCATTAGTTACCGGTCTTGCAAAAGATGAAGCTTTAAATCGCGGAATTACGATTGTAAAAGAGTAAGTAGGTGAAGACATGTATTTAGGTAAAGTGATTGGTACAGTAGTTTCGACTATTAAGACTCCAAGCCTGACCGGCAGTAAGTTTCTTATTGTTGAGAAGATTAATCAGGATCTTACAGCAAAGAAACAGACAGAAATTGCTGTTGATACTGTTGGAGCCGGCGATGGAGAAACCGTAATTGTCGTAGGCGGAAGTTCCGCACGTATGTCAAATGGTAAAAAGACTGACCTGCCAGTAGATGCTGCGATTATCGGCATTGTCGATACCGTAGAGATATCACAGTGTTAAGGGTGTGAATATAATGTCCAATATTTATACAAAGACAGGTGATAAAGGAACGACGGGTCTCTATGGTGGTTCCAGAGTTGACAAAGACAGTTTAAACGTTGATGCTTACGGAACTGTCGATGAAGCAATCTCTTCTCTGGGAGTTGCCTATACCCTGACTGACTCACCGGAAATAAAAGAATATATTAATCATATTCAGAAGAGGATGTTCCAGGCAGGTGCTGAATTAGCCAGTGATGCAAGAGGAATGGAAATGCTTAAAGATAAGATCGGGGAAGCTGATATCAAATACCTCGAAAATATCATTGACAAATCCACCGAAGTGAACGGGCTGATGCGAGAATTCGTAGTACCTGGAGTTAATCCTTCCTCCGCAGCCTTACACGTTGCAAGAACTGTTGTAAGACGTGCAGAGAGAATAATTACAGCACTCGCAAAGCAGGTTCCTGTTCGTGAGGAGTTACGCAAATATATCAATCGCTTATCAGATGCGTGCTTTGCAATGGCTCGTCTCGAAGAGGCAAGAGCAAAAAATCAGGAGATCGAAGAATTAAAAGACACAGTACGACAGGTAGTGAAAACCTTAGGAGCTATGGGAAAGGAAGAAGACAGCATGGATATGTCAATTGAAACCTTGAAAAAGATGGCTGGATTCATAGAAGAAAAGGCAAAAGAGATTGGTGTTCCTGTTGCATTTTCCGCAGTAGATGAAGGTGGCAACTTACTGTACTTCCAGCGCATGGAAGGAACCCTTTTGATCAGTACAAAGGTGTCTCAGGATAAAGCATACACTGCCTGTGCTTTAAAGTGTCCGACATGTGATCTTGCTGATGTGACAAAACCAGGTGAGAGCCTGTGGAGTCTTCATAATTCTGGTGATGGCAGAATTATTTGTTTTGGAGGCGGATATCCAATTAAGAAAGATGGCAAAGTAATTGGAGCCATCGGAGTAAGTGGTGGAACCGCTGAAGAGGATATGGCAGTAGCGACATACGCATTAGAAAAAATGCAAGGAGGAAAAGCATAATGAATATCGATGTTGAATTAATTGAAAAAGTCGTTAAAAAAGTATTAAACGATGTTGAGACTGGCTCAAGCGAAAGCGAATATGGATATGGTATCTTTGATACTATGGACGAGGCAATTGAAGCTTCCGCAAAAGCTCAGAAAGAATATATGAACCATTCCATGGCTGACAGACAGAGATACGTTGAAGGTATCAGAGAAGTTGTTTGTACAAAAGAAAATCTTGAGTACATGAGTAAACTCGCTGTAGAAGAAAGCGGAATGGGTGCTTATGAATATAAAGTAATCAAAAACCGTTTAGCAGCAGTTAAATCTCCAGGTGTTGAAGATTTAACAACAGAAGCTTTATCAGGTGATGACGGACTTACATTAGTTGAGTACTGTCCATTCGGTGTAATTGGTGCTATCGCTCCTACAACAAACCCTACAGAAACAGTTATCTGTAACTCCATCGCAATGCTTGCTGGTGGAAACACTGTAGTATTCAGCCCACATCCACGTTCAAAAGGCGTTTCCATCTGGTTAATCAAAAAACTGAACGCTAAATTAGAAGAGCTGGGCGCTCCTAGAAACTTAATCGTAACTGTTAAAGAACCATCTATCGAAAACACAAATATCATGATGAACCATCCAAAGGTTCGTATGCTTGTTGCTACAGGTGGTCCTGGAATCGTTAAAGCAGTTATGTCAACAGGTAAGAAAGCTATCGGAGCTGGTGCTGGTAACCCTCCAGTAGTAGTAGATGAGACAGCTGATATCGAAAAAGCAGCTAAGGATATCGTTAACGGATGTTCTTTCGATAACAACCTTCCATGTATCGCAGAGAAAGAAGTTATCGCTGTAGATCAGATCGCTGACTACTTAATCTTCAACATGAAGAACAATGGCGCATACGAAGTAAAAGATCCTGAAATCATCGAAAAGATGGTTGATCTCGTAACAAAAGACAGAAAGAAACCAGCTGTTAACTTCGTAGGTAAGAGCGCACAGTACATCCTTGACAAAGTTGGAATCAAGGTTGGACCAGAAGTTAAATGTATCATCATGGAAGCTCCTAAGGATCATCCATTCGTACAGATCGAGTTAATGATGCCTATCCTTCCTATCGTTCGTGTTCCTAACGTAGACGAAGCTATCGACTTCGCTGTAGAAGTAGAACATGGTAACAGACATACAGCTATGATGCATTCTAAGAATGTAGATAAACTTACAAAGATGGCAAAAGAAATCGAAACAACTATTTTCGTAAAGAATGGCCCATCTTATGCAGGTATCGGTGTTGGCGGAATGGGATATACAACATTCACAATTGCCGGACCTACAGGTGAAGGTTTAACATCTGCTAAATCATTCTGCCGTAAGAGAAGATGTGTATTACAGGACGGTCTCCATATCAGAATGAAATAATTAAGAGGTGAGTTAAATGGAAAAAAACCTTATTGATATCATTGCAAAATCCGGTATCGTTGGTGCCGGTGGTGCAGGTTTTCCTACTCATGTAAAAATGAATGCTAAGGCTGAATATGTCATCATTAATGGTGCTGAGTGCGAACCTTTATTAAGAGTCGATCAGCAGCTTATGGCCGTTGAGACAAAGAAAATTCTTGATGCATTAAAGCTCTGCATGGAAGCAGTAGGTGCAGACAAGGGTGTAATTGCCTTAAAAGGTCACTATGAAGCAGCAATTAACAGCTTTAACCAGCTCTTGGGAGAGTATGAAGGCATTAGCCTTCATCTCCTTCCAAACTTCTATCCGGCTGGTGATGAACAGATTACAGTATACGAAGTTACGGGAAGAATTGTACCAGAAGGTGGAATTCCTCTACAGTGTGGCGTTATCGTTTCCAATGTAGAGACCATGCTTAATATTTACAATGCTTACTTTGAAGACAAACCAGTTACAGATTCTTATGTAACATTTGCTGGTGAAGTAAAGAACCACATTACTTTAAAATTACCACTTGGTATGACAGTAAAAGAAGCATTAGACCTCGCTGGAGGAGTTACCGTAAACGGACCATATGTCGTAATTAACGGCGGTCCTATGATGGGTAAACATGTTGCGTTAGATTCTAAGATTACAAAAACAACAAAAGGCTTAATCGTGTTACCGGAAGACCATCCATTGATTCAGGATGTAAAACTTCCAATACCTAAGATGCTTCATATGGCAAAAGCTGCATGTTGTCACTGTAGTATGTGTTCAGAAGTATGTCCTCGTCATCTGATCGGACATAGAATTGAACCAAACAAGACTATCAGATTTGCAAGCTACGGAAGCTTATGCGATGGTTCTGATACACCAATGATCGCATTCTTATGTTCAGAATGCCGTCTTTGCCAGTATGCATGTATCATGAACCTCCAGCCTTGGAAAGTAAATCATGAACTGAAAGGTATCATGGCAAAACAGGGTATTAAGAGTACATTGCATAACCAGCCAGAATCAGTACATCCAATGAGAGAGTACAAACGATTCCCTATCAAGAAGTTAATCGCTCGTCTGGGACTGACAAAATACAACGTTGCAGCTCCTCTGACAGAATTAACAACAGAGATAGATCACGTATCTATTCCTGTAGGACAGCACATCGGCGCACCTGCAGTTCCGTGTGTAAGTGTTGGTGATACCGTTGCAAAGGGCGATGTGATCGCTCAGCCTGCAGAAGGTAAATTAGGTGCTTGTATTCATGCTAGTATCAGCGGTACAGTCAAAGCAATCGCTGACGGTTGTATCTCAATCGAAAAATAAAGGATGGTGTTTACACAGTGAGAAAAGCAGTTGGATTCGTAGAAATTAAAAGCATTCCTGTTGGTATCCAGACAGCAGATGAAATGGTTAAAGCAGGTAATGTAGAATTATTACTGTCTACACCAATTTGTCCTGGTAAATATGTAATTATTGTTGGCGGACATGTAGGTCCTGTAAAAGCTGCTATGAGCAAAGCTGAACTCGTAAGCGGAATTTACTTAATCGACACACATATCCTTGACAATATTCATGAAGAAGTTCTCCCAGCCATTGCTGGAGTAACTCCAACTCAGCAGATCCAGGCAGTTGGCGCAATTGAGACAATTTCCGCTTTAACAGCAATTATTGCAGCCGATACAGCAGTAAAGGCTTCCAAAGTCAGCATCGTTGACTTAAGAATTGCCAGAGGTTTAGGCGGTAAAGGATACTTAGTAATCACAGGAGAAGTATCCTCTGTAAGATCAGCAGTTAATGCATGTCTTGCAAAATTAGGAATCAGTGGAGAAGTAACATCTACTTCAATTATTCCACGTCCACATCCACAGATTGTTGAAAGTTTATTGAAGTAATAAGCCCTCACATCATGGATAGTTAATTATAGTAGTTATAATCAACTTAAGTATATAAGAAAGGTTGTCCGCATAAATCGG
>ERZ791842.1369-NODE-1369-length-12540-cov-35.4709_pt1 | contig 12540 bp, 9 predicted proteins | sample MGYA00509944_ERZ791842 | MGnify/ENA primary metagenome ERZ791842 (study PRJEB30046, sample SAMN00715263) | human gut metagenome | study: EMG produced TPA metagenomics assembly of the A metagenome-wide association study of gut microbiota in type 2...
CAAAGGTAGGAAGGAAAAGAGGGGAAAAAAACACGCACGAGGCCGAATGCTTACATCATTATTGTACGGTAACTGATGTTTAAAAGCGTACAGGGTGTCCGATATCGGACACCCTGTACGCTTTATTTGTTGTTGATTATCAATAAGTTGTTTCCTTGGCACGGATGTTGTTTATTCTTTAGCACAAAAATGATAATAATAAAATTACAATAAGTTATGGACAGAGAAATTCCTAAAGAAGTGCGTGATAAGGAGCGCAAAAAGAAGTTCATTAAATATGGTGCAATAGGTGTGGCGGCAGTGGTATGTATAGCTGTATTGATTTCGTTTATGCGAAGCAGCGTCAATAGGAAAGATTTGGTGTTTTCAGAAGTGGACAATGGAACTATTGAAGTAAGTGTCAGTGCTTCCGGTAAGGTTGTTCCGGCTTTTGAAGAGATTATCAACTCACCTATTAATACTCGTATCGTGGAAGTTTACCGTAAGGGAGGAGACAGTGTGGATGTAGGTACGCCGATTTTGAAACTTGATTTGCAGAGTACGGAAACCGAATACAAGAAATTACTGGATGAAGAACAGATGAAACGTTATCAGTTAGAGCAGTTGAAAGTGAATAATAATACGTATCTGAGTGATTTATCGATGCAAGTGAAAATTTCCGCCATGAAATTGAACCGTATGGAGGTGGAACTTCGTAACGAACGTTATTTGGATAGTTTGGGCTCTGGAACAACGGACAAGGTTCGTCAGGCTGAACTGAACTTTAATACCGGAAAATTGGAATTGGAACAGCTCCGTCAGCAATACGCGAATGAATCGAAAGTAAAAGAGGCTGATTTGAAAGTGAAGGAATTGGAATTCAATATTTTCTCAAAGAGTCTTGCTGAAATGAAACGTACATTGGATGACGCTCAAATTCGTTCACCGCGTAAAGCGATTCTTACCTATATAAATAATCAGGTAGGTGCGCAGGTAGCGGAAGGCAGCCAGGTAGCTATCATTTCTGATTTGAGCCACTTTAAAGTGGAAGGTGAAATAGCCGATACATACGGTGACCGTGTGGCAGCAGGTGGACGTGCCATAGTCAAGATTGGCAATGAGAAACTGGAAGGAACGGTAAGTAGTGTGACACCGTTGAGTAAGAATGGGGTGATTTCGTTTATTGTACAATTGAATGAAGATAATAACAAGCGATTGCGTTCCGGCTTGAAGACGGATGTATATGTAATGAATGCCGTGAAAGAAGGGGTTTTAAGATTGGCGAATGCTTCTTACTATGTCGGTCGCGGTGAGTATGAATTATTTGTTCAGGATAGTAAGGATGAAATAGTAAAGCGTAAGGTTCAATTGGGTGATAGTAATTTTGAATATGTGGAAGTCATATCGGGGTTGAAACCGGGTGACAAGGTGGTTGTCAGCGATATGAGCAGTTACAAAAACAAGAATAAGCTGAAGTTGAAATAAGAAGCAGCTATGACATAAACAACAAGATAAAACTCTCTCTTAATTAATACATTGATTGTTACGGGAAATGAAGTGTTTTTTCATCCTTTTCACTCATTTCCCGAACATAATTTAATTTGTTCTTAGGCTATGTCGTTTTTTTTGATCGTTTACCTTTTTATATTATTCATAGTGCTTGTTGACATTTTTTTCCGGTATACAGCATCAGTCGTATTAGTCCGGTAAAAACGATCACACCGTCTGTTATCGGGCAGTATGTAGAATTGAAATTCGTTGAATATTAAATGATTATAGCTTTGGAATGTCTTTTGATTCATGAAAATAGAAAGTGTATAAGATTAACAATTTAAATAAGAAAAAACTATGGCAATGATTAAATTAACCGGTATCAATAAAATCTACCGTACGAATTAGATTGAAACATTAGCGCTGGAAAATGTAAATTTGGATGTGGCTAAAGGGGAGTTTGTCAGCATTATGGGTCCTTCCGGTTGTGGCAAGTCTACCTTGCTGAATATTATGGGGCTGCTGGACGCTCCCAGCAGTGGAAAGATTGAAATAAACGGCACGTCTGTAGAAAGCATGAAGGACAAGGAACTGGCTGCTTTCCGTAACAAGACCTTGGGCTTTGTGTTCCAGTCGTTCCACCTGATTAATTCGCTGAATGTGATTGACAATGTGGAGTTGCCTTTGCTCTATAGAAAGATGGCTGCCAAGGAGCGTACCCGTCTGGCAAAAGAAGTGTTGGATCGTGTCGGTTTAAGTCATCGTATGCGGCACATGCCCACACAGCTTTCCGGAGGACAGTGCCAGCGTGTAGCGATAGCCCGTGCTATTGTGGGTAATCCTGAAATTATTCTTGCGGATGAGCCTACCGGTAATCTGGACTCAAAGATGGGTGCAGAGGTCATGGAATTGTTGCATAAATTAAATAAAGAGGATGGACGGACCATTGTGATGGTAACCCATAATGAAGAACAAGCCAAACAGACTTCCAGAACCATTCGTTTCTTTGATGGGCGTCAGGTGCAATAACTACTGATTACTATGAAAAGGAATTTATTAAGAAATAACAGAGATGATTAAACAGTATTTTAAGCAAGCTTTGGCGCAACTTCGCCAGCATCCGCTTATCAGTGTCATCAGCATTGCAGGAACTGCTCTTAGCATTTTCCTTATTATGTTGGTAGTGATGCTACAACAAGTGAAGGTCGCTCCTTTTTCTCCCGAGTCAAACCGGGATCGTTTTCTGCATGTGCATTATATGAGTATTAGTCATAAGGATTGGGGGGACGGAACAAGTAACGGACCGATGAGTGTGCGGACAGCGCGTGAGATATATAAATCATTGAAAACCCCTGAAGCTGTCACTATTTATTGCAGTATGCCGGTATCGACTCCTGTTTCATTACCCGCTATGCCGGCTATTGGAGCGGATGTGCGGGAAACGGATGATACTTTTTTTAAAGTGTTCGATTTTCGTTTTGTGAATGGAAAACCATACGATGAAGCTACTTTCAATGCAGGCACTCCTGTGGCTGTGATTACTGAGAGCATATCGCGGGCTTTGTTTGGTTCCACAGAATCTGCGGGCAAAGAGTTTTTGTTGAATCATGCTCCCTATCGTGTGGTAGGGGTAGTGAAAGATGTATCTACTCTTGCCGATGCTTCTTATGGCCAAGTATGGATTCCCTTTACTTCGACGGATTTGCCTAATGATACGTGGAGTGACCAGCACATGGGGATGATGAGTGTCACTATTTTGGCTCGAAGCCATGATGATTTTGGAGAAATCCGTGCTGAAGCCAAGCGGCGTATGAGTGAGTATAATTCTATTCTTGCCGATCAGGGGTATACGTTGATAGACCGTAACCGGCCATACGATCAGGAAACTCAGTCTATTTCATTTGCAGCTAATTTGGAGCCGGATTTGAAGTCGGCTCGTCGTGAACGTGCTATCATTTTTATCATTCTGTTGTTAGTACCTGCTATAAATCTGAGCAGTATGACGCAAAGCCGGTTGCGCCAACGTGTGGCGGAAATAGGAGTACGCCGTGCTTTTGGGAGCACCCGCATAGAAATGGTTGGACAAATAATCATGGAAAACCTGGTCGTGACTTTGTTGGCTGGTGCCGTAGGTTTGTTTATCAGTATTGTTATGGCTTATTTAGGTACCGATATCCTGTTTGCACAGCCTTATAGTGCGACATTGAATGCCCCTACAGTTGATTCCAGTATTTTATTGCACCCTTCCACTTTCCTTTATGCATTGCTGTTTTGCTTTGTTTTGAATTTGCTGAGTAGCGGCATTCCTGCTTGGAGGGCTTCAAGGACTAGCATTGTCAATGCGCTGGGAGGAAGGATTCACTAAGGTGATAACGAATTAAAAGTAAAGAATCAAGATGAATAAGAAACTATTTACTCAGATAAAAAATGAATGGCGGTCTAATCTTTGGCTTGTCACCGAATTATTGTTGGTAAGTGTCGTTTTATGGTATATTGTGGACTATATGTATGTGCAGACCTCAATTTATAATGAACCACGGGGATTTGATATTTCTCATTGCTATTTGGTGCAAATGGGACGTCTTACTGACAAAAGTCCAGACTTTATTCCCAATCAGACAGACGAGGAAAAGCGGCAGGATATCAAGGAACTTCTAAGTCGTCTTCAGCATAGACCGGATATAGAGGCAGCCGGATTAGGACAAAATTCTTACCCGTATAATGGCAGTAACAGCAGTGCGTCAGTGGTGTATGATACATTACGTTCGCCGGGATGGACTATACGCAGATTGGTGTCTCCCGATTTTGTCCGTGTGTTCCGTTATCGTGGCACCCGTGGGGAGACCCCTGAACAACTGGCTGAGATGCTGAAACATCCGAAGAATTTCTTAGCTTCAGATAATCTTTATAAACGGCGCTATGGATGTGATTTGACTTCATTGGTAGACAAACAATTTTATTTGTTCGGGGATACAACGAATACATATAATTTAGCAGCTTCTTTGCAGGTTGTCCGTTATGGGGATTATTTTGAGGCATGGAACAGTTACTGCATGGTGGCTCCTATGCCGGAAGAATGGTATGATTTGGGCACGGAGCTTTGTGTACGCGTAAAAGAGGATCAAGATCGCGATTTTATAGCCCGTTTGAAAGCGGATAGTGAGAAACTGTATCGCGTGGGCAATGTGTTTATCGCGGATGTGCGTTCTTTTACCGATATCCGTCGTAACTTTCAGCAGTCACATACGAATGCCTGGAACAGTTACCTTTTCGGAATGGGTTTCTTGTTGTTGAATATATTCTTGGGATTGCTAGGTACTTTCTGGTTCCGTACTCAGCAACGACGTGGTGAGATTGCATTGATGAAATCATTGGGTGGAACAGATCATAGTATCTTTGTCCGTCAGTTGGCAGAGGGATTGATATTATTGGCGGTGGCCACAATTCCTGCGATTTTTATTGATTGGAATCTGGCAAATAGTGAATTGAATGCTTGGATGAATGGCACTACTATTGAAGGTGGACGTTTCATAATAACAGTTCTTATTTCCTTTATTTTGATTGCATTGATGATTGTAGTAGGCATTTGGATTCCCGCACGTAAGGCTATGAAAGTTCAGCCGGCGGAAGCATTGCATAATGAGTAATCTCTTTTTTGTTAAAAGGTTTTAGAGCATAGCACAAACATGATAAAACTATATATTAAACAGGCTTTTTACCAACTTCGTGAGAATAGGCTCATCAGCTTGGTTTCTATCATAGGAACGGCATTGGCTATTTGTATGATCATGGTCATTGTCCTGGTGTTGGAAGTACGCATTACGGATTGTGTGCCCGAGGTGAACCGTTCACGTTCTCTTTATATGAAAGCGATGTCTATTCATCAGAAAGGAGACACCAGTGATAATTCATCAAACGGCTGTATGTCACTCACAGTGGCTAAAGAGTGTTTTAAGGCACTTACTGTTCCTGAGGCGGTAACTATAGTGTCTACAGGAGGCAGGATGCGTATTTCTGTACCTGCGGGAAAAATGATGACAGTGGATAACCTTGAAACTGACGATACCTTTTGGAAAGTGTTCTCTTTTGATTTTATTGCCGGAAAGCCGTTTACGGCTGCCGATAGTGAAAGCGGACTTCCTAAGGTTGTACTTAGTGCTTCTGTGGCCCGGAATTTGTTTGGTACGGTAGAAGCGGTAGGACGTACGGTCCAACTCAACTTGGCCGATTATACGGTAGTGGGTGTTGTGAAAGATGTATCCAAACTGGCTGTTTCTTCTTATGCACAGATTTGGATACCTTTCAATTCAACAGAAATAGCCAGAAAGTGCTGGTATGACAATGCGATGGGAACTTTTCGTGTGGTCATTCTGGCACATTCGGAGAAAGATTTTCCTGCCATCAGAGAAGAGGCGGAACGCCTGCGTCAGAAATTCAATGACGGATTGCAGGATTCCGAAATTTTTTATCGTGGACAACCCGATGATCGTTTCTCTTTTATCTTTCGTCACTGGGGAAGAGAGTTACAGGCGAAGGAAGCTTATTTGCACTACCTGCTGGTGATTGTTATTTTATTGCTGGTACCGGCTATAAATTTGAGTAGCATGATTTTGTCCCGTATGCGGAAGCGCATGTCGGAAATAGGGGTGAGGAAGGCATTTGGTGCTACTGCCAATGTCTTGTTGAGGCAAGTGTTTTATGAAAACTTATTATTGACGCTCATAGCCGGAGCAGTAGGAATGCTTTTCAGTTATGCATGTACTTTTTTATTGAATGATTTCTTATTTTCCAATAGCGAGAACCGTGCCCAAATAGGAGAAACCAGTCTTTCGGCAGATATGTTGTTCAGTCCCTGGATATTCTTGGCCGCATTCATTTTCTGCCTGCTCTTGAATTTGCTGTCAGCGTGCATCCCTGCCTGGAGGGCATCGCGCATGAATATTACGGACGCTTTAAACCAACGTTAGATCATGAACAGGAATTTATTGAAACAGATATGGAACGAGCGCCGCAGCAATGCGTTTCTGTGGATGGAACTTTTTGTGGTGTTTGTCATATTATGGTATATTGTGGATGTGGTATATGTCACATTGAGCATCTATAATTTGCCGATGGGCTTTGATATAGAAAATACGTATGTTCTTCGTTTTGAGCGGATGACTTCGAAGGCGGCTGCTTATCAGCCTGGCCGTACTATGAAAGAAGATATTGCCGATTTGCATGAAATTGTAAACAGGCTTGCGCATCGTCCGGATGTGGAAGCAGTCAGCCTCTCGCAAAACTGTATACCTTATAATGACGGTGCAAACAGTTTTTCATTTTATCTGGATACAGTCCCGGTACGTAGTTTGAAACGATGGATAACTCCGGAGTATTTTAATGTATTCCGTTATCGCAATATAGACGGTTCGGGTAGTGAAAGCCTTGCTGAGGCACTGACACCGTCCGGCATGGTCTTATCTGTGAATATTGCCGATGTTTATCAGGATGCACCTTGGCATGGTAAGGAACTTTTAGGGCGTAGGGTACCTGTTTGGCGGAATGAGCCGGAGGCGGAGCATCTTTCTATAGCTGCTCTTACCGAGCCGGTCCGTTATGACCATTTTACAGCTCCGGATGATTACGGCTCCCGTTATGCTGCTGTGTACCTGACAGATGAGGCGTTGGAATCCTTAGGTGAGACGGTTTATATAGAAGTTTGCCTGCGTGTTCGTGAGGGACAGAATGATGGATTCATAGACCGTTTGATAGTGGATGCCGACCGTCAATATCAGGTGGGCAATCTATATCTTTTGGATATAACTCCTTTGAGTGATGTACGCACAGCTTATGAAACGGATTCGGTGAATGAGTTGAATACGCAATTTTGTATCATATTTTTCTTATTGCTGAATATCTTTCTAGGCATTATCGGAACTTTCTGGTTCCGGACACAGCATCGGCGTGCCGAAATAGCGTTGCGTATGGCTTTAGGATCTACCCGTTGGGGAATCTGCGGTCGTCTGATGGGGGAAGGAGTCTTGTTATTGCTGATATCTGCTATTCCTGCATTGGTTGTGGCGTGGAATTTGGGATATGCCGAACTGGTGGAAGTTACACGTATGCCTTTTACGGCAGGGCGTTTTGCGATTACGGTTCTGGGCACTTTTATTCTGATTGCTGGAATGATTGTCATTGGAATAGGATACCCTGCCCGTCGTGCCATGAGTATCGAACCGGCTGAGGCATTACATGAAGAATAAGGTGCCAGTTTATCAGTTTGCCAATATGTTGCCACATTATTTCATTGTCACATGATCAGCAGTGTTCGTATATGAATGGAGTGTCCGATTTCGGACACTCCATTCTTGTTGTAAGGTGTTATAAAACAGTGAAATAGTTTTTTGGCATACCATTTGCCTTACCTTTGATAAAAAGAATAATAACGCAATGAAAAAACAAGTAATATCTCTATTTTTAGCCTTTGGCATATCGTTGGTTGCCGGAGCGCAGCCACAAGAAAAGCGACGTGCCATCACTTTGGAGGAAGCCATTACTATTGCCCGTGTGCAAAGTGTAGATGCGGCCGTAGCTTTAAACGAGCTGAAAACCGCTTATTGGGAATATCGTACTTTCCGTGCGGATTTGCTTCCGGAAATGAATTTTGAAGCCACTATTCCCAGCTATAATAAGAAGTATAATTCTTATCAGCAGGATAACGGTGCTTATACATTTGTACGTAATAATTATATGGAAATGAATGGTGAAGTTTCTATCGATCAGAATATTTGGTTGACCGGTGGTAAACTCTCATTGAATACCTCTCTTGATTTCTTGAAACAACTGGATGGAGATAAATCAAAACGATATATGTCTGTTCCTGTGGCATTGACTTTGGAACAACCTATTTTCGGAGTGAATACAATTAAATGGAACCGCCGCATCGAACCGGTGAGATACGCTGAAGCTAAAGCCGCATTTCTTACTGCAACCGAAGAGGTAACCATGACTACTATCAATTATTTTTTCAATTTGTTGTTGGCCAAGGAAAATGTAGGCATTGCCCGACAGAATCTGAAGAATGCAGATAAACTGTATGAAGTGGCTAAGGCAAAGCGTAGCATGGGGCAGATCAGTGAAAATGATTTGTTGCAATTGGAACTGAATGTATTGAATGCCCGTTCTACATTGACTGAAAATGAAAGCAACTTGAAAAGTAATATGTTCAAACTCCGTTCATTTCTGGCATTAGGAGAGGATGAGGAACTGGAGCCGGTTGTTCCCGAAACGATTCCGACTGTTTTGCTGAACTATCCGGATGTTTTGGACAAAGCACTTGCCAATAATTCATTTGCACATAATATTCGTCGCCGCCAGTTGGAAGCAGATTTTGAAGTGGCTAAGGCGAAAGGTAATTTACGTGAAATCAAGCTCTATGCACAGGTAGGTTTTACAGGAACAGACAATGAATTTAATAGTGCATACCGCCGTTTGAAAGACAACCAGATTGTGGAAGTCGGTTTTAAGATTCCTATTCTTGACTGGGGAAAACGTCGTGGTCAGGTAAAGATTGCTCAAAGTAACCGCGATGTGACCGAAAGCAAGTTACGTCAGGAAACCATGAATTTCAATCAGAATCTGTTTATCCTTGTAGAACAGTTCAATAATCAGCAGGCCCAGTTGCAGATAGCAGACGATGCGGACAAGATTGCCCAGAAACGTTACAGTACCAATGTGGAAACCTTCATGGTTGGTAAAATCTCGACATTGGATTTGAATGACTCCCAGACAAAGAAAGATGAGGCTCGTCAGAAGCATATCAATGAGTTGTTCTATTATTGGTACTATTATTACCAGTTGCGCAGCTTGACATTGTGGGATTTCAATACCAATACTAATATTGATGCCGATTTCGAAAAGATTATCAAACAATAGGATTTTTACTATTCAATTCTGTTTGAATATAAAATGGGGTTGTCTTTGTACTTATTAAAATAATAATTTCTACATTTGCAGCAGTATGATATTAATTATAGACGATGACAGTGCCATTCGTTCTTCTCTGAGCTTTATGCTGAAAAGGGCGAAATATGATGTGCAGGCCGTACCAGGTCCCAAAGAGGCTATTGAAATAGTCCGTTCGGTTGCACCCCAGTTAATCTTGATGGATATGAACTTCACCCTGTCCACCAGTGGTGAAGAAGGATTGACGCTTTTGAAACAGGTCAAAGTGTTCCGGCCCGATGTTCCCGTTATATTGATGACGGCATGGGGAAGTATCCAGCTTGCCGTGCAAGGGATGCAGGCAGGTGCATTCGACTTTATTACCAAACCTTGGAACAACGTAGCGTTGATGCAAAGGATAGAAACTGCTTTGGAACTGACTTCACAAGATAAGAAAGCAGCGGTTCCGGTGGAAGATAATGACGGCTTCAACCGTAGCCATATCATTGGAAAGAGTAAGGCACTGATGGATGTGCTGGCCACGATCAAGCGGATAGCGCGTACCAACGCATCGGTCTTGATTACCGGTGAAAGTGGTACAGGTAAGGAGTTGATAGCCGAAGCGGTACATTTGAACAGTCCCCGTAGCAAGAAACCTTTTGTGAAAGTGAATTTGGGAGGTATTTCTCATACTTTGTTCGAGAGTGAAATGTTCGGTCATAAGAAAGGTGCGTTTACGGATGCCACATCCGACAGGGTAGGACGTTTTGAACTGGCTGATAAGGGTACGATTTTCTTGGATGAGATTGGCGATTTGGATTTAAGCTGTCAGGTGAAACTGCTTCGCGTGTTACAAGAGCAGACTTTTGAAGTTTTGGGCGACAGCCGTCCCCGTAAAGTCGATATCCGTGTGGTCAGTGCGACGAATGCCGATTTACGGCAGATGGTGCAGGAACACACCTTCCGCGAGGATTTGTTCTATCGTATTAATTTAATTACGGTGCATCTTCCGGCATTACGCGAACGCCGTGAGGATATTCCGTTATTGGTCCGTCATTTCGCCGACAAACAATGTGAATCGAACGGTCTTCCCAAAGTGGAATTTACTTCTGAAGCGATGGATTATTTGAGCCGTTTGCCTTATCCGGGTAATATCCGTGAATTAAAGAATTTGGTGGAACGTACCTTGCTGGTCAGTGGAAAGGAAATATTGACTGCGGATGATTTTAAATCACAATACCAGCATCCTATAGAACAGAAGATGACAACGAATCTGCAAGGCATGACCTTGGAGGAGATAGAAAAGCAGACTATTCTGCAAACGCTTGAAAAGTATAACAATAATATGTCACAGGTTGCCATAGCCTTAGGAATCAGCCGGGCCGCTCTTTATCGCCGTTTGGAGAAATACAATATACAAGTGAATGATTAGCAAAAACGGAACCGAATAAAATATGAAACTGAAATTCTTGTTCTTCTTTTTAGCATTACTGTTGACAGCAGTATGGACTATCCTGATCGTTCTTACATTGAAGGAACGCGGTGCGCTGTTTTATATAGGAGAGGGAGTCATTACATTCAGTCTTGTGTTTCTGGTTTATTTCTACCGCAAAGTCGTGAAACCGCTTGATATCATCGGCAACGGTATGGAACTTCTTCGTGAGCAGGATTTCAGCAGTAGGCTGACTCCTGTCGGACAAAAGGAAGCCGACCGCATTGTGTTGGTTTTCAACCGCATGATGGAGCAGTTGAAAGACGAGCGTCTCCGGTTGCGTGAGCAGAATCATTTTCTTGACTTGCTGGTCAGTGCTTCTCCTATGGGAGTTGTCATACTGACTCTGGACGGACATATTTCCATGCTGAATGCGGCAGCTCTTCGTTTTTTGGATTATTCTTCGTCAGAGGAAGTCAGAGGCCGATTGCTGTGCGAGTTGGCTTCCCCTTTGGCCGAAGAAATAGAACGTATTCCCAAAGATACTACGGAAACAATTCGTCTGAGCGACTCCATGATTTACCGCTGTTCCCGGCTTTCTTTTGTTGACAGAGGCTTTTCTCATCCGTTTATTCTGGTGGAAAGTCTGACTTCCGAGGTGGTGAAAGCAGAGAAAAAGGCATACGAAAAAGTGATCCGTATGATAGCACATGAGGTGAATAATACGACTGCGGGCATTACCTCTACTCTTGATACGGTGGATGGTGCCTTGGAATGTATGGAGGATACGGAAGACTTGCGCGAAGTGATGAAAGTCTGCATAGAGCGTTGCTACAGCATGAGCCGTTTTATCACGAATTTCGCCAATGTGGTGAAGATTCCCGAGCCTCAATTACAATCAGTGGACTTGAATGACCGCGTGGCCGCTTGCAAGACATTTATGGAAACGGTTTGCCGTAACCGCAAGATTACGCTGCATCTTAATTTATGTAAAGAGAATCCCGAAGTGATGATGGATACTTCCCTGTTTGAGCAAGTACTGGTCAACATTATCAAGAATGCGGCTGAAAGTATCGGGGAAACAGGAGATATCTTTATCCGTACTTCCGTATCACCTACGATGTTGGAAATTGCTGATACCGGTGCCGGTATCAGTAAAGAGGTGGAAACCAAGCTGTTCAGTCCTTTCTTCTCCACCAAGCCTAACGGACAGGGTATCGGTCTTATTTTTATTCGTGAAGTTTTGATAAAACATGGGTGTACTTTCTCTCTTCGTACCTATCCGGATAAACTGACCCGTTTCCGTATCCGTTTCTGATGATTTTCTACCACTTTACCACGCTGCGATGCTTCCGTAAGGAAGTGCAAAGGGAGGGGTATAGTAAACGTCTTTCGGGTGTTTCTTTTTGTGCTGTTGGTTCTTTCGGAATCTCAGTTCAAAAGGAAACACCCTTTTTATTATGCTACGCTGTCCACGATAAAAAATGTTCAATCAGGATTGGATGAAATCGGTTCGTTTGGTTTATCTTCATAATATTAACGTGAGTTCGAAATAAGAATAAATATATTTCACTTATAATTAGAAACATAGCGATAAAAGTATTAAATTTATAGTGCTGAATTATAACATTTAAACGATTACCACTATGTTTCCAGAGTCTAAAGTTACAGAGATTTATTGTATGGCCGATGATTTTTGCAAGGAATTTACATTG
>ERZ791842.1372-NODE-1372-length-12524-cov-2.74144_pt1 | contig 12524 bp, 8 predicted proteins | sample MGYA00509944_ERZ791842 | MGnify/ENA primary metagenome ERZ791842 (study PRJEB30046, sample SAMN00715263) | human gut metagenome | study: EMG produced TPA metagenomics assembly of the A metagenome-wide association study of gut microbiota in type 2...
TATTTGAATCGGCAAGTTTTTTAACCTGTGCAATAATATCTACACACTCAGCAGGATCTCCCGGTCCGTTCGTTATCATAATTCCGTCAGGCTTTGATGCGATAACCTCGTCTGCATCAAAATCACACGGATAAACAGTCACATTGCATCCTCTGTTTAAAAGGCATCTTATAATGTTTTTCTTTGTTCCAACATCAATAACTGCAACATCTTTGTCAGCCGCAACGCTCTCTGAACCTATATCTCCCGGAACATATTTTTCAATCTTGTCACATGAAACTTTCTTAACTACACCTGTGACTATATATTCTTTAAGCTTTGGAATGATCTCATCGAGATTATAATTTTCATTTGTTGTTATCATTCCATTCATTGTACCCTTTTCACGAAGTATCTTTGTCAATGCTCTTGTATCTATGCCGCTGATACCCGGAATATCATTTTTTTCAAGGAAATGCTGTACGGTGTCTTCTGAACGGAAATTACTTGGAACTCTTGCAAGTTCTCTAACGATAAAGCCGTCAGGCCAGCCTTTTTTTGACTCCATATCCTTATAGCATATTCCATAGTTTCCAATAAGCGGATACGTCATGGTAACTGCCTGTCCCGCATAACTTGGATCTGTAAGAACCTCTAAATAACCTGTCATTGATGTATTAAAAACAATCTCTGAGATTATCTCTTTGTCAACACCAATACTTTTTCCTTCAAATACTGTTCCATCTTCTAATATAAGAAACGCTTTCTTCATATTAAAATTCCCATTCCTTTCCATTAAGTTCTAATATCATCTCGGCGGTCTCTACTATATTGTTACCGCTGTCCATACTAAGTTTTTGAATATAATGATGTGCTTCGTCTTCTGTCATCTGATTACGTTCCATCAAAAGCTCTTTAGCCGCCGTAATCACTTTTCGGTCATTTTCAGATCTGACTTTTGGTTTTTTCTTCTGCTTCTTCTTCCATCTGTTGTACTGAACCATCATCATCTCAAGAGTGTTCAACAGATCCTGTACCTTAAACGGCATAGCCAGTGAAACAATTCCATCCAAATCGCAATCTGCCAGTTTCGCCGGAGATGCAAGCAAAAGCATAGCAAAGCCTTTTGGAAGATAATCATTTATCTCCGAATAATGCATATCTGAAAATTTGTATCCGGATATAACTATCCCTCCATCAAGACTGTTTACCGCACTCACTATCTGTGCTCCACTGTCACAAACCATGTTTACATCATAACCGTTACGAACAAGAAGCTTTCTTAAATTCTTCGCATCGTCCAATTTTGGAAAAGCTATGATAATATCTGCCATGCAGAAACCTCCTGTCTTCTGTGCAAACAATCGATCCTATAAACTGGTTAAATATCTTTTTGTTTCCCATTGAGTCACCTGAGTACAATATTCATTCCATTCTTTGTCTTTGCTCTTTATGATATGCTCTGAAATGTGGCTGCCAACAATCTCCTGCAGAAAATCATCTTCCTCAAATAATTTTACAGCCTCATAAAGCGTCCTCGGAAGGACTTCACATTTCTGTGCTTCTTTTTCAGATAAGTCATCCATACATACCGGCGGTTCAAGTTCCTCTTTTATACCACTAAGCCCGGCTGCAAGGCAGGCTGCGATAACAAGATAAGGATTTGCTGCACCATCAGGACTTCTTAAAACTATCCTCGCACCGTCACTTCCTATTGAAGTAAGTCGTATAAGCGGACTGGAATTTGTTGAAGACCATCCGACTGTGACCGGTGCCAGATAACCCGGTATAAGTCTCTTATATGAATTTACGATAGGGTTATTTATAAGTGACATATTCGCAATATGACTTAATATTCCTGCCATAAACTGATAACCCTCTTTGCTCACTCCCAAATCATCATTTTCATCATTAAAAACATTTTTTCCGTCTTTAAATAATGTAAATGTATAATGTGCTCCTGACCCCTTTGTATCTTTTTTAGGTTTTGGCATAAATGTCGCATTAACACCATGTCTCTTTGCCACGGTCCGTATAACAAGTCTCGATGTCATAATGTTATCTGCCATGTCAAGAGCATCCGCATAACTTAAGTCAAGCACATGCTGTGCCGATTCATCAGAATGATATGATGTTTCAACACTTATCCCCATATCTGCAAGATAAAGTACCATATCACGCCTTGCATTTTCTCCACCGTCAGCAGGTCCAACATCAAAATAGCCGCCCTGTTCACTTGAATGATTGGTCGGCTCTCCGTTCTCACCGAGGTCAAAAAGGAAGAACTCATTCTTGATAGCTACCTTAAATTCATATCCAAGTTCCTTTGCCTCTGAAATAACTTTCTTTAAAATATATCTGCTGTCACCATCAAAAGGTGTGCCGTCAGGCTTAACAACATCACATAAAAAACGTGCAACCTTGCCATGCTGTGGACGCCAAGGAAAAATAACAAATGTATCTAAGTCCGGAACTAAAAACAGTTCTTCATATCCAGTACCACGGAAACCGTCAATAGCCGCACAATCAAACTTATAATGTCCGTCTAAAATCTTATCAAGCTGGTCAATTGTAGTCGCCATGTTCTTTAAATTTCCGGATATATCCGTGAACTGAAGGCGGATAAATTCTATATCTTCTTCATCAATCAGTTCCAATATATCCTGTCTGGTATATTTTGCCATCACGCTTCCTCCTTGTATTATTTATACATAACTACACATTGTTCCTATTATACAAAAAAAACACTCATATGTCAAAGACATTTACAATTATGTTTATACATTAGTAACAGTTCAGCCATAAAAAGATAATCAGCAATGCATAAGCTCGCTTAATGAATTGCTGATTATCTTTTTATGGTAGAATAGCCTTTCATTTCTGAAATGAAATAAACAAAAGCTGCATAGCAGCGACTGACAGCTTGCTGGCAGGTTTATGAATGTTAGAGATGAAAGGCTGAACTGTTACATACATTATTTTTTCAATCAATAACCATGCCTATTCTCAATCTGCTGCTATACCTGTTCATATACAATCTTTCTGTTCTTTTGCACCAAAAACAGAGGATGTAATCAGATTATACACCCTCTGTTTTCGATACGGTCACTATTATTCATGTTTATCACAAATAATAACAAACCATCTATTTTATTTTAAGGACTTTACTTTTAATGGCTTTTGTAATTTATTGATATATTTATAGTTATCTTTAACATCTGTAATTTTTTATGGGAGATTTGTGTAACCCATAAGGAACTCATCAACTTCCCTAGCTACATGTCTTCCCTCATTTATTCCCCACACAACGAGCGACTGGCCTCTGTGCATATCACCGGCAGTAAACACCTTATCTACAGATGTTTTATAACTGCCCTCTGCCGTCTCTACATTTGTACGGGCATTTAATTTTACCCCGAACGCTTTTGCAACGTAATCCTGAGTACCCAGAAAACCTGCTGCGATAAGTACATAGTCGGCAGGAATCTCAAATTCACTTCCCGGTGTCTCGACCATATTTAATCTGCCTGTCTTTGCATCTTTCTTTGGCTCGAGTTTTACAAGTTTAACTTTCTTTAACTTGCCATTCTTGTCAGCGATAAACTCTTTTACAGTTGCCTGATATATTCTCGGATCTTTGCCAAATACTGCTATCGCTTCTTCCTGACCGTAATCTGTCTTGCAGACACGAGGCCATTCCGGCCACGGATTGTTTGCGGCTCTCTCACCAGGAAGTTTGGGCATCATCTCAATCTGCACTACCGATTTTGCACCCTGTCTTACCGCTGTTCCGACACAGTCATTACCCGTATCACCGCCACCGATGACAACAACATTCTTTCCTTTTGTATCTACCCAGCCGTCTTTTTTGCCCGTAAGCACATGCTTTGTAGAACGTGTAAGGAAATCTACGGCAAAATAGATTCCGTCAGCTTCACGACCTGTCGCTTTTATATCTCTCGGATTTGATGCTCCGCAGGCAAGGATAACACTGTCATAATCTTTGACAATATCTGCCGCTTTCACCGTTTTTCCTACATCCGCGTTTACGACAAATTTAACGCCTTCTTCTTCCATGACTTTCTGTTTTCTGTCGATAACCCATTTCTCAAGTTTCATATTTGGAATACCGTACATAAGAAGTCCGCCAATATGGTCATTTCTCTCAAAAACGGTTACATCATGACCTCTCCTGTTAAGCTGATCTGCTGCCGCAAGTCCTGAAGGACCTGAGCCGATGATTGCAACTTTCTTGCCTGTGCGTACCTTAGGCTTTCTAGCCTCCATAAGTCCGTTTGCATATCCATACTCTACAATGGCATTCTCATTTGCCTTACATGTTACCGGCGAATCGTTAAGCCCGCAGGTGCAGGCTGCTTCACAGAGTGCCGGGCATACTCTCGATGTAAACTCCGGAAAATTGTTAGTCTGGCGGAGCATCTGAAGTGCCTCTTTCATACATCCGTGATAGAGAAGATCATTCCATTCAGGCACGAGATTGTTTAAAGGACAACCTGATGCCATTCCATTTATCATCATACCTGACTGGCAGAACGGAACACCACAGTTCATACATCTTGAAGCCTGTTCTTTTCTATCCTTATCACTCATAGGAGTGTGAAATTCATTAAAGTTCTTTATTCTCTCTAAAGGCTCTACTGCCTTATTATTTTTTCTTTCATATTCAAGAAATCCGGTTGGTTTGCCCATAATTATCCTCCTTATCCTGTCGCTCAAACATCACCGCACTGCCCGACTGTATGTCAGGCGTGCGTATAAACAGTATTTCCTATAGTTTATGCCTGATTTTTGTGTGCATAAAATGCTTCTATCTGTGCCTGCTCGTAGCTTAATCCTCTTTCTTCCATCTGAGCGATAAGCTGAAGCATCTTGCTGTAATCATAAGAAATTATCTTTTTAAACTTAGGAAGATAATCACTGAAGTTTTCAAGGATATTCTTTCCTTTTGCTGAATTTGTAGCTTCAACATGCTCCTCTATTATCTTCTTTAACTCAAGTACATCATATTTGTCTGTTACCGGCTGTGATGAGACAAGGTCTTTGTTAAGTTTAAGGTAAAGGTCACTGTTCTCATCAAGTACATATGCGACACCGCCGCTCATACCAGCCGCAAAGTTCTTTCCTGTAGGTCCGAGTATAACCACGCGACCGCCTGTCATGTACTCACATCCGTGGTCGCCGACACCCTCAACAACTGCCGTTGCTCCTGAGTTACGGACACAGAAACGCTCACCGGCAATACCGTTTATAAATGCCTTACCGCTTGTAGCACCATACAGTGCAACATTACCAATAATGATATTATCCTCTGCCTTAAATTTAGAACCTGCCTGTGGATATACAACAATTTTTCCGCCTGAAAGACCTTTTCCGAGGTAATCATTTGAATCACCGACAAGCTCAAGTTTAAGCCCCTTAGGGATAAATGCACCGAAGCTCTGACCGCCGCTTCCGTGACACTCAACAGTAATAGTGTCCTCCTCAAGCGTATCGCTGAATTTCTTTGTAATCTCTGAACCGAGTATCGTACCAAATGTACGGTTGATATTTGTCACATCGACTGTAACTTTTGCCGGTTCTCCTGTCTGGAGTGATTTTTTAAGTTTAGGAAGTAAAACTTTTTCATCTATTGTCTTTTCAAGCTCAAAGTTATATACATTCTTTGGATTGAATTTATTTTCTTTTCTCTCATTTGCAAATGATGAGTCAATTATCTCGTTAAAGTTGATGTGATGTTCCTTAACCTTTGGATCATCCTTAACTTTAAGAAGGTCTGTGCGGCCGATGAGGTCATCGACTTTCTTAATTCCAAGTAAAGCCATGTACTCACGAAGTTCCTGTGCGATAAATTTCATAAAGTTCTCAACATATTCAGGCTTTCCTTTAAATCTCTTTCTGAGTTCAGGATTCTGTGTTGCAACACCTACAGGGCAGGTATCGAGATTACATACACGCATCATTACGCAGCCCATTGTTACAAGCGGTGCTGTTGCAAATCCATACTCTTCTGCTCCAAGAAGTGCTGCCACAAGCACATCACGGCCTGTCATAAGTTTACCGTCTGTCTCAATACGGACACGGGAACGGAGTCCGTTCATTATTAGTGTCTGGTGTGTCTCCGCAAGACCAAGCTCCCACGGAAGACCAGCATTGTAGATTGAACTTCTAGGTGCTGCTCCGGTACCTCCGTCATATCCTGAGATAAGGATAACTGCTGCTCCGGCTTTTGCAACACCGGCTGCTACAGTACCTACTCCGGCTTCTGAAACAAGTTTAACTGATATTCTCGCATCTTTATTACTATTCTTAAGGTCATAGATAAGCTGTGCCAAGTCCTCGATAGAATAGATGTCATGATGTGGCGGAGGTGAGATAAGACTTACACCAGGTGTTGAATGTCTTGTCTTTGCAACCCACGGATAAACCTTTCCTCCCGGAAGATGACCTCCCTCACCAGGCTTAGCTCCCTGTGCCATCTTAATCTGGATTTCCTTTGCACTTACAAGATAACGCGATGTTACACCAAAACGACCTGATGCAACCTGCTTTATTGCTGAACATCTGTCCTCCGGCTGTCCTGCAGTAAGAAGTCTGTCAAGACTCTCACCACCCTCACCACTGTTTGATTTGCCGTGAAGATGATTCATCGCAATGGCAAGTGTTTCATGTGCCTCCTGTGAAATAGAACCGTAAGACATGGCACCTGTCTTAAATCTCTTAACAATCTCGTCAACACTCTCAACCTCATCGATTGAAATGCCTTTCTTAGGATAATTAAAGTCAAGCATACTTCTGAGTGTTACATTGTGCTCTTTTTCATCTATACATTTTGAATACTGTTTAAACAGTTCATAGCTTCCTGTCCATGCAGCCTGCTGTAAAAGATGTATAGTCTCAGGATTATATAAATGTTCCTCCTTGTGACCTCTCTCTTTGTGCTGGCCACGGCTCTCAAGATTCATATCCGTTTCAAGACCGAGCGGATCAAATGCTGCTGAATGAAGTGTATCGACCTGTTTTTCAATATCCTCAAGTGTAATATCTCCTGCACAGCATACAGTGTCAGTAAAGTATTTCTCGATAACATCCTCTGAAATACCGATGGCTTCAAAAATCTTTGAACCCTGGTATGACTGAATTGTAGAAATACCCATTTTTGATGTAATCTTGACAATTCCGTGAAGGACCGCTGCGTCATAATCATCAACCGCTGCATAATAATCTTTGTCAAGAAGATTCTGCCCGATAAGCTCTTTTATAGTGCTGTGGGCAAGATAAGGATTTATCGCACAGGCACCATATCCCAATATTGTAGCAAAGTGATGTACTTCTCTTGGCTCTGCTGATTCAAGTATCATTGCAACACTTGTTCTCTTCTTTGTAGTTACAAGATGCTGCTGCATTGAAGCTACCGCAAGAAGTGACGGTATAGCCACATGATTCTCATCAACTCCCCTGTCAGTAAGGATAAGAATGTTTGCACCCTCCTTGTAAGCTCTGTCAGCTTCAAGACACATACGGTCAAGTGCTTTCTTAAGTGATGTATTCTTATAATAAGTAATAGGAATATCAACGCACTTAAATCCCTCTTTATCCATATATTTAATCTTCATAAGGTCAGTGTCAGTAAGGATAGGATTGCGGATTTTAAGCACCTTGCAGTTGTCAGCCTTTTCTTCAAGCAGATTTCCGTCCTCACCGATATAAACGCTTGTCGATGTTACGATTTCCTCTCTTATCGCATCAATAGGAGGGTTTGTAACCTGTGCAAAAAGCTGTTTAAAATAGTTGAACAATGGCTGCGGCTTATCTGAAAGCATTGGAAGCGGTGTATCAGTACCCATTGAAGCAATAGGCTCTGCACCTTTCTGTGCCATAGGAAGAATCGACTCCTTGTAATCCTCATAAGTATAACCGAATGCCTTCTGAAGTCTTGCTCTCTCCTCGTCAGTAAACTCCACTACTTTCTTATTAGGAATACGAAGTTCCTTTAAAGTAACAAGATTGCTGTTAAGCCACTCACCATAAGGCTGGCGTGAAGCATATTTTTCTTTAAGCACTTCATCATCGATAAGCTCACCCTTGACTGTATCAACAAGAAGCATACGACCCGGTCTTAATCTGTCTTTCTTAACAATCTTTTCAGGCGGAATGTCGAACACGCCTACTTCTGAAGAAAGGATAAGCTGGTCATCTGTTGTAATGTAATAACGTGATGGACGAAGACCGTTTCTGTCAAGAACCGCTCCCATAATATCACCGTCAGAGAAAAGGATTGAAGCCGGTCCATCCCAAGGCTCCATCATCGTCGCATAATACTGATAGAAATCTCTCTTTTTCTGGCTGACGCTCATGTCATGTTCCCACGGTTCAGGAATGGTTATCATAACAGCAAGCGGAAGCTCCATACCGCTCATCACAAGAAACTCAAGTGTATTATCAAGTCTTGCCGAATCAGAACCGTTTGGATTGACAACCGGAAGAACCTTGTGGAAATCATTTGCAAGGAGTGAAGTTTCCATAGTCTCCTCACGGGCGAGCATCTTGTCGGCATTACCTACGATAGTATTTATCTCACCGTTGTGAACGATAAATCTGTTCGGATGTGCTCTCATCCAGCTTGGATTTGTATTTGTACTAAATCTTGAATGTACCGTTGCGATAGCTGATACATAATCAGGATCCTGAAGGTCTTTAAAGAAAAGACGAAGCTGTCCTACTAGAAACATACCTTTATAGACTATCGTACGGCTTGAAAATGAAACAACATATGTGTCATCGTTACTCTGTTCAAACACACGGCGTGCAACATAGAGTTTGCGGTCAAAATCAAGTCCTTTCTCAACCTCCTCAGGTCTTTTAACAAATGCCTGCATGATGTATGGCATACATTCAAGTGCCTTATGTCCTAATATTTCAGGCTCAGTAGGAACTTTTCTCCAGCCGAGAAGTTCAAGCCCCTCCTTTTCAATAATGACTTCAAACATCTTTTTGGCACGGTTTCTTTTAAGTTCATCCTGTGGAAAGAAAAACATTCCGATACCGTAATCTCTCTCATCTCCGAGTTCAAAACCGAGTGGTTTAACTGCCTTTTTAAAGAATTTATGTGAAATCTGTAAGAGAATACCAACACCGTCACCGGTCTTTCCCTCAGCATCCTTACCTGCACGATGCTCCAGCTTCTCGACAATGTCAAGAGCTCCGGAAACAGTATCATGTGTCTTATTTCCCTTGATATTTACAATAGAACCGATACCACAGTTATCATGTTCATAACGGGGATCGTAAAGACCTCTCTTTTCATGATCAATAACCTTTGAGGCTTCATCTAAAACCCTGCTGTTACAAGTTTCAGTATTTGTCATCATTATTACCTCCATATCAATATTTTACAATTTTGTGTTTTGTTTTACTGCTGTCTGCTGCAGCTACTATGAAACAGACAACACTCAATACTCTTTGGATACATTTAATTTACATATAGCAAACAAAAAGAGGCTCAGCAAATAACTGAAAACACATATAGAACATCTTCTTCATAAGAAAAAGTCCTATCATGTAAACAGATACTATATCAAAAGACACTTCCGGCTAAAAGCCATACCAGTCCTGTGATACAAATATCCCTTTACTGATAATTGTTTTCATATCATTTGCTGAACCCCTTTGTTCATCAAACTGGTTTGATTATATATTTTTTGAGCAAAAAAAGCAAGATTATTTAGTAAAATTATGTTTTTTACTAATAAAATTAAGTAAAATCGCTTTTTAGTTTATTTTATTCATTTATTCAAACTTATGTTCTAAAGAAATTATTGATAAAATTTATTTTTTTAAGAGGAGTTTTGATGCTTATTTTGTATCGGAGGCGATAAGAATTTTTATCCACTCCGCATATCGCTCAATTGTTTTTTCTCCAAAATCATATAAAGCACAATTTATTGTATCTATATCAAATATCTTTTTTTCTATAAAACACTTTATTATTATGTCTCCCCTATCTCCCGGAGATAATGCATATCCTGCACTTTCAAGAAATTCTATTGCATTATCTATATCAAGTTTAAGTGCAATACATAATGCAATTATCGTATTTTTTTTAGGATGATATGCAGGATTGTTCCTGATTTTTGAAAATAATTTTCTGTCTATACCTGCATTTTTGTATATATCAGATTCCTTTTGATTATTCTCTTCAATAAGTCTAAACAACATTTCATGAAACGATTCACCTGCTTCCTGCACTAAAGCCGAAAGATCCTGTTTCTGCTGTTCAAACTTTTTTCCACTACTTTTAGTTATTTCTTCTTCATTTATATCAGGACATAAAAATCTTCTTCTACACTTGCTACATAATTTAGCTTTATGTATATTTCAAGTTTTCTTTCTAAATTATTGTCTAAAACCATCTAATTATCTCCCGCTGTCTGTTCCTCACCCATTCACATACCACTTAATCACATTATAATAAGGCTGGTACTCCTCGTCCTGTTCATTCATATACACCAGTTTTATCGTTTCTTTGTCAAGATGCTGCAACTGCTGATATACCGCCTTGCGTGCTTCACGCAATTCATAGTCATTTAAATTTAAAAGGTTTATTGTGTATTCATCCCCTACTATTGTTCCATTTCCATAATATGTAAACTTTTTCTCACACTCCTGTTCTAATGGAGACACAAATTTATCCGAATCATATTTGTTTTCCTTTTTTCTTCCGCAGGTTCTTATTGTATTACAACTTGCCACAAGATTTGAATAATCTAATGAGCGTTTACTCACATATTTCCCCGGATTTCTTGGTTCTATATGCTCATTATGAGCATTTTCCTTTTTTATTCTGCCACAACAATATGCACAGATTCCTTTTTGCTCTTTTATAAGTACATCTGTAAGAATTCCTCTGTAATGTGCAAATTCTTCCGAATCATAAGTCTTATCGGGATTTTTTCGTTTAAACTCACTCAAAAACTCTGGTTCTTCAGACTTTTCAATATATATCATATATATCTTCTCCTCTTTAATTCCATCCTTGCCGTAATAACATCCGGATGGTTCTCACTTGTAATTTCAGCAAGTGCATTTATTTTCACTTCTGCCTGCTCAAATAATCTACTGTTTATATCATCATATATCGAGTCTATAAAACTTTTTATTTTTTCATTAATAGAACTTGTATCCATAAACTGTTCTAAAACAGCATTCGCATCATATCCGTTTAACTGTTTATTTTTTTGAATACTAAATTTTCCTTCACTGTTATCTATAAAAAACAGATTATAATTTTCATCAGCTTCACTTAATACAATAGGTGAATGTGTAGTAATAATAAACTGTATATTTGGAAAAGTATCTCTTAATGCAGATAACACTTTTCTCTGCCATGATGGGTGCATATGCAGTTCCACTTCATCAATCAGTACGATTCCCTCTCCAAGCAATGGATTTTCTTTATTTGGATTTGCTAAAGTAAGCCTTCTCGCCAAATCACCAAACAAAGCTAATGTGCATTTTTCCCCATCAGACATTTGAGAAACATTCAAGCTGATATTTGCCTTGTTTATTTTCATTTCCAAACGAGGTTTTCTTACAACACGAAGATTGGAGCAGCCATCTAACATTGACAAAATCGCCTTTCTTACCGCTTGCAGAGAATTATCTTCATATTTTAAATTTCCCGTCTCTATTTTTTGCTCATTTTCATAATCTTCCTGATTTCTATACCACTCGAAAAAAGTCCTAAAGTCTATTTTATTTTCAATCGCCTTTTCAAATGCAGAATATATATCAAAAGTATGGTGTGTTCTAATGCGCAAAGGTATATCCAACACAAGACGATTTGTCCCATAATTTGCAAAAATAGGAATATCATTCTGTTCTTCATCACTGATATATTTCTCATGAAATATATCAACAATTTCATTTAAAGCTTTTTTGTTATGTGTTTTCCTGCCTGTATTTCGCATCATATTTCTTGAATATTCAAACTCCGTACCTTCAAATTCAATCGTTGCGTGTATGCTTGTTCCACTTTTTCCATACATAATATCTTCTAATTGAATAGCATAGTTTTGTTTTAATTCTTTTCTGTTTACAACCTGATTTATAATATTTGCAAACAATAAATTAACAGAACGAAGAATACTTGATTTCCCTGTTCCGTTAATCCCAAAAATAACCGTACTTTTACCGTCAAATTCAATAATTGCATCATCAATAGCTCTAAAATTTGTTAATTCAATCTGTTTTAGTCGCATCAGCCACTTCTCCTATATTATATTTATTCTCAATTGTTTCATACCAAACCTGCAGTTTCTTCGATATATTTTTATATAATTAATTATACCACATATCAAGCGGATATTCGCAATCCGCTTTGCTGCCTGCTCATACATTTAAACACCACTTCCAATAACTTAACAAAATAGTGTCCTTTTCTATTTATGTTTGTCCGAATAAAATTTTACGCTAACCTAACTCCAATACGGCTTCTGGTCCTTATGCGTAAATCCCTCAAGTTCCCT
>ERZ791842.1384-NODE-1384-length-12366-cov-2.28251_pt1 | contig 12366 bp, 7 predicted proteins | sample MGYA00509944_ERZ791842 | MGnify/ENA primary metagenome ERZ791842 (study PRJEB30046, sample SAMN00715263) | human gut metagenome | study: EMG produced TPA metagenomics assembly of the A metagenome-wide association study of gut microbiota in type 2...
GTGTCACTTCCACCGTAACCCAGCCGTAACCGTCCATATAGACTTCTGCCCATGCATGTGCCGCATTGTCCTTTAAATCCACCTGATATTCAACAACATTTTCTTCCGTCTGCACATTGTCCGATGTCTTTCTTGTCTGTGTCGTCTGTATCGGAACTCCCGACTTTATAGTATCATCTGCCGCCACATATCCTTCGACATATCTTGCCGGAATTCCTGCACAGCGGTACATCAGTACTGCCGCCGTTGCAAAATATGTACAATATCCCTCTTTGCTTTCTGTCAGAAAATATTTTACAAAATCTTCATTTTCCGGCACTTTCCCCGGAAACATATTGTAAGTATAGTTTTGTGAAAGATAATCTTTTACATATTTAATATAATTTTCTTTTTGTTCCGTCGTTGTAACGCTGGTTTCTCCGAGCAGATTTTCAATCACTTCCCGTACATCATACGGCACATCAAGATAATTATTTTTTACCAGATTCTGATAAGAAACCATATTTTTATACAAAGGCGCACCACCGCCAAGATACTCATACCGCAGATACTCCAAAAGATTATTAAAAGCACTGTAACTATTCACACCGGCAATGACATTGGTTCCGTTCTGTGTCGTTCCATCCGTATACCGGAGAATATATGGTACTTTTTTTATCATCTGGTAATAACTGCCCACTGTATTTTCAATATACTGCTGCGCCTGCGCCTGTGTATCCATATAATCCACAAGATTTTCCTTCTGATCGTTTTTTACTGTACTGCTCAGCACCTCTGACCACCGGCCTGTATCATAATCCAACCCGATAAACCTCGGAAAATACTGATTTTTTCCGGTACTTTGCGTAGTCACTGTCAGCAGGGTCTGGTTGCTGTAGCGGATACCATCAATTTTCCCCAGTTCCCCGTTATTAATTCCACCGTTTGCAAGGTCAACATCTGTTTCTAAATCTCCGCCGACCCATGAAAAACGGTTTTTCGCTTCTTCATTTAACACCTGAAATACCTGAAACCGTTCATAGTTTACCGGCGGGCGCACAATAACCGAAACCGTCAGTGCAATCAGACATAAAAACAAAACCATCAGTGACTGCTGTTCCCCGCCTTTTTGCCCCTGCAAAGCCGAAACACCAAGCACGTAGCTGATACACAGAAAAAATGTACAGCTGTCCGGGACTGCTCCCAGCGATACGAATAAAATAAGCAGCGGCAGAATAGAAAGCAGTGTCCCCAGCATACTGTGCAGGTAAATCACAATAACTGCTGCTGCAAATGTCACAAGAACTGCAATAAACAACACCGCTATTGTTTCCTGCATCGGCCGCGCCGCCGTTTCCTTTACGGCAATTCTGCCAAGACTCAGTCCGTATGGCTTTTCAAGGGCTGTCATACAGTCATTATAAATGTGGCAGAATCCGGCTCTTAAAATGCCAAAACTCAAAACGGACAATCCGGCAAATATAATTCCCGTCACGATTAAAAAATGCTTTTTTCTGCCGTACAGCCCGTACACACAAATAACAGCAGCCGCCAAAATTACTGCCATATCCGATACCTGAAAAAGGGCGCATGAAGTCAGCACCCTTATAATTCCACATGATCCGATTGTTGTAAGAAGCATTCTTACGATGTAACTGATTTCACGATTTTCTTCCATGCTGTCTTACCCCTTGTTTCTAATTTCTGTCCCTTATATCTTTTCCCAAAGTTCATCGATCAGTTCCTGTAACTGTATCTTTTCCACATTGACAATTCTTACTTTGTTATTCTCATAGCTTCCTGCCGTCACAAATAATGCCTGCTGTCCCTGTGCTTCAATGTCCTTTAAATATACCGCCGCTGCATGCTCTCCTGCCCTGCTGCTGCATGGAATCTGCATCAGCCGTATCATGGCACGGTTTAATTCTGTCCGGTCATGGACTTCTAGATACTCTGCACTTTGTTTCTGTCCGTTCCATGCAAGAATCAGCGTATTCACCTCATTTTCAACGTATAAATTGGCAATGGAAGCCACTGCTGTATAGACTGCATCCATTCGGCTCCTGTACTGCGCTGTGTTCAAAATGCTTAAATCCACAAGAATCACTTTTTTTACATCAATCTGTTCTCCATACTGCCGCACAATCAAATCATCTGTACGAAGGCTTAAATTCCAGTGGATATGGTTTAAATTATCACCCGGACGGAACGCCCGCAAATCCAGAATATCCGAATCATCATCTGCTACCGCTGAATAGCGGTATTCCTGCTGTTTTTCCATCCCCGTCCTGACCCGCGTGGATAAAACCGGCTCCGGCAGTACGGCAAGCTGGCAGCTTCCGCGAAAATTCTTTTGTGTACCAATCAGCCCCAGATAATCCTGCAAAAATACTTTTTCAATGTCAATTTGTGCGATGCCGCAGTGCTTTGGACTAAATTCCACCATTGTCTGCTGTACTTTTTCCGTAACTCCGTCACATTGCAGCATTTCCTTTTCATTTCCCGGAGTATTCAGATAGGCCACGCCAATCTGAAACTGCTGTTTCCCTAAAAATATCACATGGCGGTTTACAGCCTTAATGCACACTTTCACCAGCTGTCCGGGATGCACTTCCTTCTGTGGAATATTCAGATACAGCTTTAATCCGTTTGCCGCCAGTTCAAACAGCACCCCGGAAATCGCCGGAACAACAATCAGCAGTACCAGCAGCAGAAAGAACTGGTATTCGACATAGATGACATTCAGCCAGAATACCCCCAGCAGACAGACGATATACAAAAGTCTTCTTTTTCTCATTTAAACGACCCTTTTCACATCCAGTTTCGGCACGGAAACGGTTTCAAGCACATTTTTTAATGCCGTTTCTGCCGTCACATTTCCATTTCTCAATCCGTTATCCACAATAATACGGTGTGCCGCAGCATCCATTAATACATACTGGATATCCGACGGCAGCACATAAGTATGTCCGCGTAAGAACGCTTCTGCCTTGGCAATCGCAAGCACCGCGATACTTCCTCTCGGACTGATGCCCTGTAAAATCTCCGGGCTGTTTCTCGTTGCCTTTGCAATCCGCGCCACATAATCATAAACCCTGTCATCGACATAGATTTGTTCCACATAAGCCTGCATTGCCATTAATTCTTCTGCTGTCAGCACCTTTTCCGAAATAATTTTCGGACTGCCGTTTGTCTTATTTTTTAAAATGGCAATTTCATCTTCCACGGTCGGATATCCCAGTGATATCTGAATCATAAAACGGTCAAGCTGGGATTCCGGAAGTTTCTGTGTTCCGATTGAACCAAATGGATTCTGTGTTGCCATGACCATAAACGGCTTTGGCAGCTCAATGCTCTGGCTGTCCACCGTCACCCTGCGCTCCTCCATCACCTCTAACAGCGCAGACTGGGTCTTTGGCGAGGTTCTGTTAATTTCATCTGCCAGTAAAATATTGCACAGCACAGCTCCCGGCTTGTACTCAAACTGCCCTGTCTGACGGTTGTATAAGTTAAATCCCGTCAGATCCGACGGCATAATATCCGGTGTAAACTGCAGCCGGTTACATTCCAATCCCAGTGCCTTTGAAAATGCCAGCGCCATCGTTGTCTTTCCGACCCCCGGAATATCTTCAATCAGAATATGTCCCTTTGCTAAGATTGCCATCAGCAGTTTGCAGATAGCCTCATCTTTGCCGACAACTGTCTTTTTGACTTCATATACAACCTGTTTTGCCTTTTTTAAATAAAATTCTAATTCTTCCATCTCGTTTGGCATACTCTCCTCACATTCTGCCGTATCTTCCTGTATTCATTCTGCCTGTGGATTTTTAGCCTTTCTTTAATCCGGAAAGCGTGTCATAAGCCACGACATTTGTTTTGCATGAAACATTGTGATACCGCAGCTTTCCTGCGTTATTCTCATAATCGTTTTCACAGCCGTTGATACACAGTGCCAGTCCGTCCTGCGATAAATACCATGCATCCGTATCTGCAATCGTCTGTAATTCCTGTTCTGTCTGTCCGATACCGATCCATTCTTTTTCCAGCCCTGACAAGTCATTTTCTTCAAAAAGTTCAATTAAAGAGAGCTTCTTTCCTGTCTTTGCATTAAAATTCCCACCATAAACAGCATTGGTCATTACCGTAACATACGCCCCTTCTTTATCGTATGCTGTATAACTCTCCGAATAATTTTCATAAATTGACACCAGATTATTTTCCGGTGCGGTCACATCGTTTAATGCCGAACAATGATATGAAATCTTTACCGGAATATCCAAATCCTTTACAAAGGCAACATTCTTAAACTGTGTCTGCGCCTGTGTCTTTAACTGTTCGATTCTGTCCTCGTAATAGCGCGTAACAGACTCCACCTCTGTTCCCTGATAATAAATTTTCGGATACGTATAACTAAACTGTATCTGTCTGTCCGATACGCTGTCTGACCCGGATGCTTTTAATGGCAGATAAGAACAGTCTGTACAAATCTGAACCGTAATATCGTCGCTTAGCTGTGTTTTTGATACTGATCTTATTGTATCATCCGTCAGCACATTTGTCATCGGTTCGACCCTGGAATTTGTCTGCTGCGGTATCAGTCCTGCCGCAGTGACAACAAGAAACATTACCGCCGCGGCTGCCAGGGGAAATAAAATCGCCGTCTTTACCGCCGGACGTTTCTTCACCTGCACACACTCTGTATAACCCTGACTTTTTTCGTCATCTTCAAACATGCCGGACTCATCCAAAATCACCTGAATCTGGCGCTTCATTTCCTGTTCACCCGGATATTTAATCCTACTCATAATCACTCAGCTCCTTTCTCATCTTTCTCACCATGGAGTAATAGCGGTTTTTTACAGCAGTTTTTGTTACCCCCGTAATCGTACTGACTTCTTCAAATGTGTAACCCTGCTGTGCTTTCAGGTTAAATATCTTCTGGTTTTGTACTTCCTCTTTTTCAAGTAATTGCTCTACCCGCTGTGTTGCCATGCGGTTTGTCACACGTTCCTCAAGATTGTGCGCATCTTCTTTATCATAATCGTCCAAAATTTCAGTCATAAGCATTTCATGGTGCTGGCGGCTTCTCATGTAATCAATCACTTTATTGCAGGCAATTCTTGTAATCCACGTCTTAAAGGACGCCTTTTTACTGTCAAACTGATATAGATTTTTTAATATCTGTATAAATGCTTCCTGCGTAAGGTCTTTTGCAAGCTCCTCATCTGAAGTTTTTAAGTAAATCTCTTTATATATTCTTTTATAATGCCGTTCAACCAGCAGTTCACCTGCCTCACGGTCTTTCCCCTGTAATATGCGCCTGATAAGCGTTTCATCTGTTTCAAACACTTCCTGCCACCTCCTCTTATTCTTTATACGAAACCGGACATGATATAGTTGCAAAAAAAATGCCGTATTTTCATATATTCTATGAAAAATACGGCATTTATGAAAGGAGAAACGTAAAATGGAAAATTTATTTTTCCGTTATAAGCTTATTGATTAGAAATCTACTTCTGTGTCATAATAGCAGCACTTCAGTAATTTCTCCATTTCTTCCTGATTTGGCTGACGAGGATTAGAACCTGTACAGGCATCAAGAATTGCGTTTGCTGCAATTTCAGGAAGCTTCTTTAAGAACTCATCTTCCGGTACAATACCTTCTTCTGCCGGAAGTCCGCCTTCACCATAATGCTTGATGCAGTGCGGGATATTGAGTTCATCATTCATCTTGCGGAGCAGTTCGATGAGTTTATCAATCTTTTCTTCTGTTGTATTACCGCCTAAGTGAATGAAATCTGCAATTTCTGCATATCTCTTGGCAGCTTCCTCATTCTTGGCATTGTATTTGATAACCTTTGGCAGATACATTGCATTGGCAGCACCGTGGATAATATGTCCGCCTTCAAATGCAGCACCGGTCTTATGTGCCATTGAATGAACGATACCGAGTAATGCGTTGGAGAATGCCATACCTGCAAGACACTGTGCGTTGTGCATAGAATCACGGGCTGCCATATCTCCGTTGTATGACTTAATCAGTGTTTCATGAATCATCTTAATTGCATGAAGTGCCAGTGGGTCTGTATAATCGCAGTTTGCGGTTGATACATACGCTTCAATGGCATGTGTCATTGCATCCATACCTGTATGGGCTACCAGCTTTACAGGCATTGTTTCAGCCAGTTCAGGGTCTACGATTGCAACATCCGGTGTGATTTCAAAATCAGCCAGCGGATACTTAATACCTTTTTCGTAATCTGTGATAACTGAGAATGCCGTAACTTCCGTTGCTGTACCGGATGTAGAAGATACTGCACAGAAATGTGCTTTTTTACGAAGCTTCGGCATACCGAATACCTTGCACATTTCTTCAAATGTAATGTCAGGATATTCATATTTTACCCACATTGCCTTTGCTGCATCAATCGGAGAACCGCCGCCAATCGCTACAATCCAGTCCGGTCCGTATTCTTCCATAACCTTAGCACCCTTCATGACAGTGTCTACTGACGGGTCGGATTCGATGCCCTCAAACAGTTTTACTTCCATTCCTGCTTCTTTTAAGTAGTCTTCTGCCTTCTGTAAGAAGCCGTTGCGCTTCATAGAACCGCCGCCTACACAGATAATGGCTTTCTTACCTTCCAGTGTCTTTAATGCCTCTAATGATCCTTTTCCGTGATATAAGTCTCTTGGTAATGTAAAACGTGTCATAACTCAAAATCCTCCATATACTATGTATTTTGTTGAATGTCCCCACAGGACTTTGTTAATTTTTCAACAATCTTGAGTTAATTATAGTATTATCTGCTGTGAATTGCAAGTGTTTTTTTTGAATTTTTTGTATGTTTTACATAAATTTTTCAATACTTTTATAAAACAGATTTTACAGTCGCTACAACATTTTCTGTTGTAAATCCGAATTTTTCAAACAGTGATGCCGCAGGACCGGATGCGCCAAAGCCTGTCATGGAAACAACTTTGCCGTCTAAGCCCACGTAACGGTACCAGCCGAAGTCTGAAAGCGCTTCGACCGCAACTCTCTTCCGGCATGCCTTCGGAAGAACGGATTCCTTGTATTCTGCTGTCTGTTCTTCAAATGCTTCCATACTCGGCATACTGACAACACGCACGTCCACACCGTCTTTTGCAAGTTCTGCCTTTGCATTAACTGCCAGTTCTACTTCCGAACCACTGGCAATAATGATGGCATCCGGCACTTCCTTCTTAGAATCCTCTAAGATATAGCCACCCTTTAACGCTTCCTTTGAAGAACCCTGCATCTGTGAAAGATTCTGTCTTGTCAGCACAAGTGCTGTCGGCTGGTCTTTTGAAGTAACTGCACGGTACCATGCCGCTGCGGTTTCTGTTCTGTCACACGGTCTGTATACACAGAAATTTGGCAGGGAGCGGAATGCCGCAAGCTGTTCAACCGGTTCGTGTGTCGGTCCGTCTTCTCCGACACCGATGCTATCATGTGTAAAGATAAATGTCAGCGGCAGATTCATTAATGCGGACAGTCTTGCCATTGGCTTTGTATAATCACTGAATACAAAGAAGGTCGCTACAAATGCCTTTAATCCGCCATGCAGTGCAAGTCCGTTGCCGATTGCCGCCATCGCCTGTTCCCTGACGCCGAAATGCAGATTGGTGCCTGCATAATTGTCTTTTGAAAAATCACCGGCATCCTTCATGTTTGTCTTATTGGACGGTGCAAGGTCGGCTGAACCGCCAATCAGGTTTGGCATGAGCTGTTTAATTTCATTTAAAATGCTGCCGGATGTGCTTCTGGTCGCTTCCGGTTTTTCTGCTTTCTTCCAGTAATCTTCTGAATCAAACAGCTTTGATAAATCATATCCGTTGTAATAAGCATCCCATTTTTCTGCCATATCCGGATATTCTTTTCTGTACTTTTCAAATAATACATTCCATTCATCTTCAACTGCTGCTTTCTTCTTGGCAGCTTCGTTGAAATGATCATATACTTCCTGCGGAACAGTAAATGCTTCCTTGCAAGGCCACTCTAAATATTCCTTTAAAGCCGCAACATTTTCTTCACCGAGCGGTTCACCGTGTGCGCTTGCCTTACCCTGCTTTGCAGGACAGCCATAGCCGATCACCGTATTGACCTTAATCATTGTCGGACGGGTTGTATCTGCTTTTGCCGCTTCAATCGCTGCAGCAATTTCTGCAAGATTGTTGCCGTCTTTAACTTCAAGTGTCTGGAAGCCGAATGCTTCAAAACGCTTTGTTACGTCTTCCGTAAATGCAATATCAGTGCTTCCTTCAATAGAAATGTTGTTGGAATCATAAAATACAATCAGCTTATGCAGTCCTAATGTTCCTGCGAGTGAAAATGCTTCTGATGAAATACCTTCCATCATACAGCCGTCACCGCCAAGTACATAAGTATAGTGGTCTACAATATCGTAACCGTCTTTGTTAAATACAGCGGCAAGATGTGCTTCTGCCATTGCCATACCGACTGCCATTGCCATACCCTGTCCAAGCGGGCCTGTCGTTGCTTCAATACCAACGGTATGACCGTATTCCGGATGTCCCGGTGTCAATGAACCCAGCTGTCTGAAATTCTTTAAGTCTTCCATAGAAAGATTTCCGTAGCCAAACAAATGTAATAAAGAATATAACAGCATCGAGCCGTGTCCTCCTGAGAGTACAAAACGATCTCTGTTTGCCCATTCCGGGTCTGCCGGATTGTGGTTCATATGGTTTGTCCATAATTCATATGCCATCGGTGCTGCGCCAAGCGGCAGTCCCGGATGTCCTGATTTTGCTTTCTGAATCGCTTCTGCTGATAACACACGGATTGTATTTACTGACAGTTCCTCTATGTTCTTCATAATGATTCATTTCCTCCATTTCTTATTGTGCTGCCTGTACCGGCATTTTTATTTTTTTTATCAATCTTTAAAATCTGCTTCAACAAGGATGGTAACATCTCCGTTTTCGCCGCGTTTTCTCTTTAAACCGCCAAAGAATCTTTTTGAGCCGCGTTTTTCTGCTTTTACAATTGCGTGATTGATAATTTCCTTAATATCATCCATACGGATATTATCTACATTATTACGTAATTTATCAATCTTTAAATAAAGTTCCAGCAGCGCATCATCACTGACTTCATACTGGCGTTTTCTTGCAAATTTTCTTGCCATTTCAACCAGTTCATTGACCGTGTACTGTTTTAACACGATGCGATGATTAAACTTCTGTGTCATTTCCGGATTGAAATTGAGCAGTACATTCATTTCTGCATCCGAATCCTCCAGAATAACAATCATACGTTCCGTATCCTGTTCCAGACATTCCAGCATTTCACTCATACGCTTCGGCTGGATTGCCCCCGCACCTTCAACAATCAGTGCGGTGCCTTTTAACTTATTCATCGCCTTTGCCAGTCCACGGTTATTGATACTGTCACCGGTCGTCTTTGCAATCTTACGTGTGTGTTCCGGATACAGATAATTCACCGCACGCACAATGGCTCTTGCAAGATCAGACTTATCTGAGCTTGAATTACCGGAAATGATAATATTGCCGACCTGCGACGTTGAAATCGCCATTTCCTGTTCAAGGCTTTCAAAATATGCTGCCAGCTGGCTTTCCAGTCCCGGCATTTCACGGTATTTTCTGAAAATCTTTGCAAGTTCTCCGCTTAACTTCTTTTCTTCATCAATTTCCGTGCCTTCGCCCATGCCGGTGTAAACTTTCTCCTGCTGTACGGCATTGGCAAGCTTTGCACTGCTGATTGCTTCCAGCGGATTCATATCGGAAAGATGGTCTTCCATCGGCGGAAGCTGCTGTGTATTTAATGAAACTTCCTCACTGACAGGCGCCCGCTGTCTTTGCGCCGCTTCCTGCTCTGCCGCACGCTGTGCCTGTTCTCTTTGTGCTGCTTCTTCCGCCAACCGCTGGGCTTCTGCCTGCTGCGCTGCTTCCTGTTCGGCTATACGCTGTGCTTCGGCTTTCTTTGCAGCTTCCCGCTTGGCTTCTTCAGCTGCACGCTGTGCTTCGGCTAACCGTCTGGCTTCTGCCTCGGCTCTTGCTTTCTGGGCTTCTTCCATGCGCCTCTGAATCTGTACTTCGGCCTCCGCTTTTCTTCTTGCTTCTTCCTCTGCCTGCTGACGACGGACATCCTGTGCTGCTTCTTCTTCTAAGTGTACGGTTGCTTTTCCGGTACGGATTGCAAGATCGGTCTTTGCTGCCTGTAACATCACCTGTGCGTGTGCATGGCGGCTTGCTTCTTTTTCATCAAAGGCTTTGCCTGCTGCCTGTGCCGCTGCTTTCTGCTCAACCATAATGCGCTCGTATGCCGCACTCTTTTCGTCCTTCTCATCTAACATCTTTTCCAGCTCTGTCTTTGAGAATTCCCTTGTATTCTGCTTTCCGTATTTTTCTTCACGGACCGCTTCTAACCAGTCTGCAAGGCTTAACTGACCTTCAATCTGTTCATCTTCCTGACTTTCACCGGTCGTTTCTTCCTGCTTCGCCGGCTGAGGACGCAGTGCCTCTGCCTCTGCTTTTTCTTCCTCCATGAATTCACTTAAATTTTTAGCGAGTGCCGCCTGTAAATTCTGTGTATCATACGGATTGTTATATGCCGGAATGTCCACTTTAATCTCTACTTCATCTGCCGGTTCTTTGACCGTATTTACAGCCTTCTGCCGGAATGAATCCTCTTTACCTGATAAATCGCCGCAGCTGTCTTCCAGTTTCTTCTTTGCATCTTCTATCAGTTCACGTAAAGATGAGGATGCCTTGTCAATACTTTCAGACAAATCCACCGTTGTATCAGCTTCCTTTTTTTCTGCTTTTGGTGCGGTATCCGTCACTGTCTTTTCTTTTACAAATTCTTCCGCTGAAAATACCGGTTCTTCCGGTGCTTTTTCTGTATCCTGCGCACCGGTGTTCTCATATGTATCGGAATCATCGGATTCGTCATCATCTTCATAGCCTATTTCGCGCATATCTTCTTCTGACTGCGCCCGCGAATGAAATGCCTTCTTAAAGAAAGATTTAATGCCACGGGTACTTTCATCGTCTTCCGGCAGAATAATATCATCGTCCGCATCACTTTCTGCTTCTTCCACCGCTTCTTCAATTTCATCGCTCTGGATTGCCGCAAGCTGCTTTTGTTCCTCAAACATGATTTCTCTGGTTGCTTCTATATCCTGCTTCTGATTCTTAATATCCTTTAAGATTTTTTTCTGTGTATTGGTCAGTTCAACGCCAAATTCCTGCTTTAACTGAATCGCCTTCTCCACATACTGTCCGTCCTGAAACCACAGTACAATATCATCACAGGTCTTGATACATTCTTCTTTTCTGCCTGTTTTGGCATATAACTTTGCCAGTTCAAACATATACTTTTCATCAATTTCATGCTCTTTGTAGTCCTCTAAGATTTCTACAAGTTCATTATCCGAGGCATTCTGTGCCTTTCTTAAATCAAAATACAAAAGAAAACGATTGACATCATGCGGTGACATCTTTTCATATTCTTCATAAAGTTCCTCTGCCGTTTCAAAATCTTCCAGCTTAATGAGCAGCTCCGCCAGCTTATAAACCAGCTTTCTGCCGCCTAAATTTCTGTTGTATGCAAGAATTGCCATATCTCTTGCTTCCAGATAATCCCCTGCCGCTTCCTGTACGTTAATAACAGTTGCCAGCGTGGACCAGTCCTTCACCTTCTGCCAGTTCATTTCCTTGGCAATCGCTGCCGCCTCCTGAAATGACTTCTTGGCAGCAAGCTTTTTAATTTGATCTACTTTTATATTAAATTCATACTTATCCAAAACAAACGCCACCTTTACTGTATATATCAAATAAATGATTTAAACATATTCTATTCAAGTTTATCACAGCGCAGTATTCTTGTAAACTCTTTTAAAAAGAAATGCCAACGTTGAGGCGTTTTTTGCCTATAGCGCCTATATAAAGTCGAATACTGCCTGCTCATAATCCATGCGCGTATATTCAAGTTCCTCATTTTTTGTACGACTGTAGTAATCGACAACAACCGTCTGCTGCCGGTTATGTACAAGCTTCTGTCCTAAAATGTAATTGACATCAAATCTTCCCGTAATCGCCGGGGTTGCACCTCGTGCCGGAACAATGAGCTGCACGTGGTTAGTCTTTAACAGCTTAAAAATCGGCTCCCAGATATAAATATCCTTTGCCGCAACGAACGGATTATCAATAAAAATGGTCTTGCCCAGTACACCCGCACTGTCTGCCGGCGCATTGATACTTGAAATATAATGAATTACCGCAATTAAAAACTGAATATAAATACCCTGTGACTGTCCGGTTGAACCCACTGCTTCTTCATACCGCAGATACCGGCTCTGGTCTTTCATGCGCTCTCTT
>ERZ791842.1392-NODE-1392-length-12301-cov-3.683_pt1 | contig 12301 bp, 14 predicted proteins | sample MGYA00509944_ERZ791842 | MGnify/ENA primary metagenome ERZ791842 (study PRJEB30046, sample SAMN00715263) | human gut metagenome | study: EMG produced TPA metagenomics assembly of the A metagenome-wide association study of gut microbiota in type 2...
TTCAGTTCCAGAATGGTATTGAAGTCATCATTTCGCATAGCCTTCATGAAAGCCTGCTCTTGTTCGTTGGCAATGTCCGGCATATGGATCGTATGCAGTTGCTTGCCGAACAAGAGCAGGTTTTCTCCGATAAAATCGGCGTGTTCCGGCTTGACCCCGCAATCCTTGGCAGTCTCATGCCAATGCGATACGGTTTCCTGTATCTCTTCGATAATCTGTTTGTGTTTCCGGATACCCATGTTCTCACCTACCTTTTGCAGATCTTCCATCGTGAAATTGTCTTGTTTGCCGTTGAGTGACAGCTGGTGGCGGTTCGTCCATTTGCCGCCCGGTGTGTATGAGTAGCAGAGGTCGTATGCTGGGGCCAGTTTCCACTTCCCTTGTCTATCCATCAGGAAAGATAAGTTCTTGCTATGGTCGTCATGGTTCCGGCTCATGACGTTGAACACCATTCTTCGGTATAGTTCCTCCTGCTCTGGATAAGGGAGGTTCATCTGCCGCATGATACGGAATATCTCTTCGTATGAATGGCGTTGGTCACGGTCATAGTGGGCAAGCCCGGCCAATGTCTGTACATGGATTTTCTCTCCGTCTTTCATACGGTCAAAACGGCGTGTCATAAAGTGATATGACTCTTTTTCCTGAAGTAACCGGCATTCCATCATATCGATACCGCAGGCTTTTGCCATCCGGTGATAGGCATATTCGATATTTCCTATTCCTTGTGGATTGTCCGTTATCTGCGTGTGTTCGCTGTATTTGCCGCCATCAAATTTCAACAGCCAATATCCGAATCCTTCAGGAGCTTTTACCTGTCCGGAGCGTACCTCTCCGGTAATATCGTTGTAGGCGATGATGGCCTTGGGCTTGGCACCTCCGGCAGATGTTCCCACTTTCAGTATATCCAGAATGTTTCTTCCTTCCTGGCGCAGTTGGACCTGAAAAGCCATTCTGTCCGTGAATACGGATTTGGCAAGCTCCGTCAGTTCCTCGATATGGAGCACTGATGATTCGTTCATGCCGTTGATTGGCGAGGACGGCTCAAACTCCAGTGCGCCCATGCCACGTTTGCCTACATAGCAAAGCCTGTCTAAAGGGGTAATCTCTTCTCCGGACAATCCCTTGCTGGCAAACCATTCATTGATGATCTGGTTTCCGAAAGTGTCCGGCAGTGAATCGGCAAACAGGCCGGGCAACCCCTTGAAACAGTCGGTACGGTTTTCAAGGAACCGGTAGGGGGTGTTCCTGTACTGGCTGATGGGCATGATGATAGGAGAAATGTCAAGACCGGAGCGGATGAACTTCCGTTCATAGTCGAACAAGGCGGCATTGCTTTCCTTTTCCCAATAGAGAGAGCCTACGCTTTCTCCCCATAGCTTTACATCTACTATCAAATCATTCATGGTTATCTTGTTTTAAATGGCGTACACGGTAGCGTTTCTTTCCTTGCAGTTTTTTGAGCTCTATCGGGCTGACCCGGATTTCCGGTACCAGTTGCTCCAGGTTCTCCAGCAGGCCGAGCGAGCGGAGTACGCTGATGAACAACAGCAGCGATACCGATTTGCCCTTCTCGATGTTCGCAACGGTCAAGGGGCTTACACCGGAAGCCGTTGCCAGTTCTTCCTGCGTGATATGCTGCCTGATACGTGTCTCTTTGATGCGCTGGCCGATTCTCATCAGCACAGCTGGATTGCTCATTTCATTCCACATGGTTGTTCCTTTTTTGCAAATATACAAATAATCCATGTAAATATATAGATTAACTTGAATATATGATGTTAATCTATATGAATACAATGATTATAGTTGCTTTATCGGCTGTTTTTTTCTTTGAACTAGGATGAAAACTGACTAAAATCACAATGTGTTGTGAATATGAAAGAGCTAGGAAAGATGATTAAAGAGTGCAGGAAGAGTTTGAAGGTCAATCAGCTGGAACTTCTCCGAACTGGCGGGCGTGGGCATCAATACGCTGGTGGCCATCGAGCGTGGAGAAGGCAATCCTAAATTGGCTACTGCTTTCCATTGGAGTTGATTAAAGTGCGGAAAAATGTATAAGATTGCTTCTATTATCTGTTTATTTTAGTATATTTGTGCTTTAAATAAGTGCGGATAAATGTATTATACGCTGTTTTTACATGTATAAAAATGCTGTTTGTAGATGAAAAGATTTGTTTTGCAACAACTTATAGAATGGAAAAACCGTGAGGATAGAAAACCTCTGATTTTAAATGGTGCCCGACAAGTTGGGAAAACATGGCTGCTCCATGAGTTTGCCAAACTTGAATACAAAAAAGAGGCTTATGTGGTATGCCGTAAGAATAACCTTGCACGCCAGCTTTTTTCTCAGGATTTCAATGTTGACAGAATTTTACGGGGGCTGCGTGCGATGACTTCCGTTGATATTACTCCGGGTGATACGCTTATTATCCTTGATGAGATACAAGATATCCCGGAAGCACTGGAATCTTTGAAGTATTTTAAAGAGGAGGTTCCGGAGTATCATATAGCTGTGGCAGGTTCACTTTTGGGGATATCCCTTCATCAGGATGTGTCTTATCCCGTAGGGAAGGTAAATGTCATCAATATATTTCCTATGAACTTTGAAGAGTTTCTTGTCGCCAAGGGAGAAGAAGAAGCTTGTAAATTGCTTATGAGTGGGGATTTTGAAACGATAAGCCTCCTGCATGACAAATATACGGATCTCCTTCGGCAATATTATTATGTAGGTGGTATGCCGGAAGTTGTACTCAAATATGTAGAAACGGATTCCTTGCTGGAAGTCAGAAGAATACAGTCGGAGATTTTGCAAGGCTATGATCTTGACTTCTCAAAACATGCGCCCAAAGAACAGGTTCCGCGTGTCCGAATGGTATGGAACAGCATTCCTTCCCAATTATTTAAAGAAAACAAGAAATTCATTTACGGAGCTTTGCGAAAAGGTGCCAGAGCCAATGATTTTGAGATGGCCATTCAATGGCTTGTAAATGCCGGGTTGTTGTATAAAGTGCCTCGATGTACCAAACCGGAGCTTCCGCTTGATATTTATGAAGACCTGTCGGCTTTCAAACTCTATATGGTTGATTTGGGGCTTATGGGTGCTATGGTCAAGACAGATCCGGCCCAAGTCTTGATTAAAAACGACATATTTAAGGAATACAAGGGAGGAATGACTGAACAGTATGTATTGCAGCAGATGAAAAGTAAGGGCGTGTCACCGATTTATTACCATAACACAGACAATTCGCGTCTTGAGTTGGATTTTGTTATTCAACGTAATGCCCAAATGGTGCCGATAGAAGTGAAGGCCGAAGGGAATGTCCGGGCCAATTCGTTGACAGCATTACTGGGAAAAAGACCGGAATTGCATGCGGAGAGATTTTCTATGTTGCCTTATAAAGTACAGGGTAATCTTACAAATTTTCCGCTATATGCAATATAGGTGTATCCTTTTCCCATGCCGGTCATACCGTTAGAACTGATTGATAAGTATGATGCGTATGTTGGCCGGTATGTCTATCTTTGTGGCAATGAAAACAGAGAGAGGATTGATTTACGCCTTGTTTTCCGGGACGGAAAGGAGATTGGCACGGATGATCTGAATCTGTATTATAATTGACGTGACGGCTTGGATGTCCCCCGGATGAATGTTCGGGGGATTTTTTTTCTTTTGGGCGTTCCCGTGGGACGGTCGGGCTTTACGTTTCAAGTCCTCGCCTAAAGGCTGTGGGCTTTACTCTGCAATCCCTAACGCATGGCTGAAAACTCCTCTTGCCGGTGGTGTTCTTCTTCATACAGCCTCATGCGTTCTTGTAATGCTTCTTTTAAATTGTCGCTTTTTTTCAGTCCGAGTTTGGCACGTATGTTCGCTCGTTGGCTGGTTATGTTTCCGCTACTCCGATGTAATAATTCGCATATTTGGCTGACGGTCTTGTCTTGCAGTATTAAACGGCAGATGTTTAATTCGGACGGGGATAAATTGGGATATATTCTCCTGATTGTATCAAGTTTACTTTTTTCCTTTTTCTGGTATGCGGCAAGGGCTGTAAAAAGATTTTCTTTGGATTGTTCCCCTATTATGTTTAACAGGGAGCTTGTCTTTTCTTCCGGGTTATTCTCGCTTAACAACTCGGCGAACGCGAATAGTTCTTCCTTTTTCATTTGGAGACGTTTCAAAAGCATTTCCTCTTCCTCTTTTAGCAAGTTGCTACTTTTTAGCAAGCTGCTGATATTACTGTGTAAGGATCTTCCTAATAAGGGGATCATGGTGTATATGATGATGATCAAAGGCAGATAACTGTATAGGAACGGTTCGTCGGTGATAAGTGTGCAGATTGTATAGGAAGCTATGGTAAGGGAGGACAATAGGATGGAGATATTACTCATATAGGCACAGATGGAAAGCATGGTAAATAAGAGAGAGATAGTAATGTTACTCATTATCAATGCTCTTTGATAACTATATTCATATCCGCTACATATTGAGCAATAAATTATCTCGATAAAAATCTCGATATGTATGGCTATCAGTATAATGGAAAAGGTCGTGGTCAGATTTACTCTCTTTTTAAAATAAGCGAGAGTGCACATAATGATAAACAGGAATAATACGCTGTTAATATAATAAAACTGTTCATTGGGAAATGGAACTGAATATATGTATATGGGTGCGCATAAGGCCAGCATGAGCAGGGATAGATGAAAGACACGTTTTTGTTGATACGTTATTATCATTTCGCTTTCTTTTTTGTCGTAAGTTTGAGTTTTTATTGAACTTAGAAAAGTAGCGGCTTTTGTGCTGAATTTCATGTGTTTTATTGTTTTAAGTGTTATTAAGTATAATGTTTCCTGCAAAAATAACTGTTTTTTTTTTTTTTGTATGTTTAAGTACTTTTCTTTATGATGTTAAGTGTTTTTAATTGTTGTGTAAGCGTGATTGGCTGCTGTGGTAAGTGTTGTAGCTGTTGTGTGGTTGTCTTTTTAAGTATTTATAAGTTTAAAATACTTGTTTTTTGCTTTGGAGGTTGGTTTATAAGTGCATATCTTTAGCGGTTGAAATTCAGGGGGTGTAAAAGCCTGGGTTTGGATTGTCATATTAACAAATGATTAAATGACGAAAAGATGTTTTTTTATATTAAATGTGTATTGTTCGTGCTCGTGTTGAGTATAAGCGGAGAAATATCCGCTCAGGAGAAGCGTGATTCGGTAAGGATCTATTTTCATCAAGGAAAGGTAAATATAGATACATGTTTACTTGACAATGGGAACGAGATGGAGCGGTTTGCTAAAATCTGTTCCGCATTGAACGACTCCGTCCGTCTTATCAGGAAAATTCAAATAATAGGAGGAGCTTCCCCGGAAGGAGGGGGGCTGTTGAATGGAAGGCTGTCTGAAAAACGAGCAGAGGTTTTGTGGCGGTATATATCACCTTATATAAAGATTCCGGTATTGGAGAGGGATTTTCATTTTTCGGGAAGCGACTGGAACGGACTTATAACGATGGTGAGAGCGGATGTGAATGTTCCGGAGAGGGAGGATGTCCTTCGTTTGTTGGAGAAGATCGTACGTTTGGAAAACCAGGATAGCCCTTATTGGGGGGGAGAACTGAAAAGACTGAAAGGGGGGAGGCCATACTCATATTTGTATAAATTCCATTTTCCGAAACTTCGTTCGTCGATGGTGAAAATATGCTATGATAGTGATCCGATAAATCCCGTCAGAGATACGGTATATATACATACACGTGATACGTTGTGCATCCGTGATACCGTTACCGTCATAGCTCCGGTAAAGAAACGGCCGTTTTGCATGGCGGTGAAAACAAACTTGCTTTATGACGCTGTTTTGATACCTGACATCGGGGTTGAGTTCTGTTTGGGGAAGAACTGGTCTGTGGCCGGGAATTGGATGTATGCCTGGTGGAAAAGTGATCGGAAGCATAATTATTGGCGTATCTATGGGGGAGATGTGGAGTTGCGCCGCTGGTTCGGTCGGAGAGCGGTGGAAAAACCGTTTTCCGGGCATCATGTCGGATTGTACGGGCAGATCGTCACCTATGATTTCGAATTGGGTGGGAAAGGTTACTTGGGGGATAAATGGAGTTACGGGGGAGGCGTGGCTTACGGCTACTCGTTACCTGTGGGACATCGGTTCAATGTGGATTTCACGTTGGGAATCGGCTACCTTGGAGGATTGTACAAGGAGTACATCCCTTTGGACGGTCACTATGTATGGCAGACCACTAAAAAACGCTGCTGGTTCGGCCCGACCAAGGCGGGTATCTCTTTGGTGTGGTTGATCGGGCGGGGGAATTATAGCCGGAAGAAAGGAGGCAGGCAGTGATACTGATACGCTTTAGTCTGGTGTTCATATTTTTATGGATGGGACTGACGGCTTGTGAGCATAAGGATTTATGTTACGATCATCCGCACTTTGCCACGGTGCGGGTAGTATTCGACTGGACCAAGATTTCCAATCATGACAAGCCTGAAGGCATGAGGGTCGTATTTTATCCGACCGATGATGAAAGCAACACGTGGATATTTGATTTCCCCGGAGGAGAGGATGGGGAAGTGGAGCTCCCCGAGAATGATTACCGGGTAATTTGCTTCAACTACGATACCGACGGGATGGTTTGGAAAGAAAACGGCAGTTACACGCTTTTTACTGCCGATACGCGTGATGTGCAGTCGCCGGATAACCGGACAATGGCTGTCACCCCACCTTGGCTGTGTGGCGACCATATAGACGAAGTTATCCTCAAGGACATTCCGGGAGGAAGCGCGGAGATAGTACGGCTGACTCCCGTAAACATGGTATGTCACTACACGTATGAGGTGAACGGTCTTCGGGGACTGGATAGGGTGGCGGATTTGCGGGCCGCTCTTTCCGGCATGTCCGGCTCGCTTAACATGTCCGCCGACAGTTTGCCCGCCGGTCTTTCGGAGAGCCTGCTCTTTGATGGAATGGTTTCACGGAATCAGATTATAGGCGGATTCTATACGTTTGGACATTCCGCACTTGAAGGAGAGCCCAATGTTTTCCGGCTGTATCTCAAGAACCGTTCCGGCAGCATGTCTGTATTGGAACAGGACGTGAGCGACCAAGTGCATGATGTCCCGGTAGCGGGGCATGTCGGTGATGTGCATCTGGTGTTGAATTTTGATTATGAGGTACCATCCGAGCCGGGAAGTGACGGTGCGGGATTTGATGTGGACGTTGATGATTGGGATGATGTGAATATGGATATAGTGTTGTAATACGAGTTTGTTAATTATATGTATCAATTTAAATTGTTTTTATTTATGAAAAAAAGTACAGTAATGCTTTGGGCAATCTTTGGAGCTCTACTCATGGGTTGCTCAGACGAGGAGATTGCGAATGTGGAAACCTCCTCACGGAATGCGATTGGTTTTAACGTGTTAAGTAATGCGGCGGAAACGAGGGCTACCCCTACTACCCCCGACAACTTGAAGAACACCGATTTCGACGTGTTCGCTTTTACGGCGGATGGTACTGTCTTCATGGGAACGGACCACATGGTATTTGGACATGACGGAGTGAACATCGTGTACAAAGATAATAAGTGGGATTATAAAAAAGCGAGCGACCTTCGTTATTGGCCTACCGAGGCTTTGGACTTTTACGCGTTCAATCCCGGAACGGTTAGTGACGATATGATGGGGTTTTATAGTTGGGAAGTCACCAAGGATGTCCAAAAGATAAGGTATAGCTGCATCGATGAGTATGGAGCCAACAATGGTCATGAAAACTACGACGTGATGTATGCCATAGCCAAAGACCGGACAAAAGACATGAACAACGGAGTAGTGAAATTTAACTTCAAGCATATTCTGTCACAGGTCGTATTCAAAGCAAAGACCGAATACGATAACATGCAGGTGGACATCAACATGATCAAGATTTATAATGTCAAAATGGGCGGCGTCTTCACATTGCCTGCGGCAGCCGATGTAACGGGGAATTGGAGTGATCTTGATGGTTTACCAAGTGAAGCATCAGGTCTGGGCACATTTACCGTAGTGAAAGACAAATCCATCACGGTCGAAGGTAATGACCCAGTTACCGATATTACCACAACTACTCCTATGCTGAATATACCACAGACGCTGACTGCTTGGAACGTTTCCGGAACAGACACCAAAACCAAGCATGATGCCGATAATGCGAAGCAATGTTATCTGGAGATCTCCTGCAAAATCCGGCAGAACGGAGTTTATCTGTTGGGTTCAGCAAGCGAATACAAAACAATTTATGTTCCGTTCGGAGATACATGGGTAGCGGGCAAGCGTCATATCTACACGTTGATTTTCGGTGGTGGTTATAATGATCAGGGAGAGGCTGTGTTGAATCCGATCCAGTTTGATGCAGAGACAACAGACTGGGGTAATGCAGATAAAGCAGATAAAGACGTAAACGTCTAACCTTAATCCAAACGTTTATTAATATCGTACCCGTTGGCAGGTTAAACATACGCAAGATTAATCCTGCCAACGGGTTTTTTATTGCTTTTATCATCTGTAATTTATGTGTAGGGTTGCTTTTCTGCGTACCTTTTTCCTGGAGAATTTCTTTTGTGGAGTGTTTGCCCTGTATATTCCCGATACGCTGTTATAGCAGGGAACTGTTTTTATCCAAGTAGTCAGATATAGCCTCTTGCAATACCGATTTTAGCGAATCGCCTTTGCGGATCGCGATCAGCTTTAAGTTCTGGTGATAGGTTTCGTCCATGACAAAATTACAATGCACGGTTTTCGCTTTCTTCGGCTTTTGAGCCTCTTTTTGCCCGGCCGTGGATTGGATCAGGCTGTCTAATCCCCCGGTCAGCCCGGCCGACATACTGTTTTTTAAATCGTTCTTCTTTGCCATATGGTTACTTTATTTCTGTTAGCAGTTCGTTACATACCTTTTCGTAGTCCTCTGCCCCGGCAGATTTTGGGGCATAGTGAAAAATATCCTGCCCTTGTGTCGGGGCTTCGGCCAGCGCAATGGAGTTGCGTATATGGGTGCTGAACACTTTGCCCTGGAATGTTTCCTGTACCAGTTCCGAAACGCTCTTGTTCAGGTTCTTTCTTCCGTCGTACTGGGTTATCAGAACCCCGGCTATCGAAAGATCCGAGTTCAAACGTTGCTGCACCTTGTGGACGACCTGCATAAGTTTGGCCATTCCACGCATTGCCAGGAATTGAGCCTGAACCGGGATAATCAGCCGATCCGAGGCCGTCAGTGCGTTAAGCGTGAGCAGCGACAGCGAGGGGGGACAGTCGATCAGGATATAATCGAATTTCTCCTTTTGGCCCTTGATAAGGTGGGCTAAGATAAGTTCCCGCCCGGCCTCGTTGATTAACTCCGTTTCAACGGCCGAGAGATCCAGGCAGGAGGGAACGACGCTAAGGCCGTCCTTATGCTCGTAGATCGGCAGGTCGTATTCGCCTTTCATCGCACCGTAGATCGTTTGGGGAAGCTCCGCAGAGAAGCCCAGCGATTCAGTCAGGTTGGCTTGTCCGTCAAGGTCGATCAAAAGAACCTTGTACCCTTTTTGACGTAACGCGCCGCTCAGGTTGATCGTGGTTGTAGTCTTTCCTACTCCCCCTTTGTGATTCAATACGGAGATTACTTTTGCTTTGCTCATAAATTCAGTTTTTTAAATGGTTGTCATGTCCGCAAATATAGTCAAAAACTAATATACTAAAATACTAAAAGTAGTATTTTCGTTTTTTGCGTGTTTTTTGTGCCGATCGGGGAAGCGTACCGAAATAAATCCGGTTTCCACCTTTCGGTACGTTTTGTTTCTGTACCGGAATTAATCAAAGATTAGAATAACCATAAATGTTTTTATACGTTAATCATACGTATGTATATATGTATATATGTATATATTTGTTTTTGAGTATCTTTGTGTGCTATAAATAAAAAATAAAAGACATGAGCACTTATTCGTATAAAAATCCGAAGTTTATAAATTCCCCTAAAGGGATGGTTGAAGTTGTAGAAGTGATTTATGACGGCAAAGATGATCCGGCCTATTCACTGGCTATTATTAAATGGGAAAATACCTATAAATTAGGTATTCGTTGGAACATCGCTTATAGTGAATGGGACGATTACCGCAAACAGAACGGGCAAGATGAATGTATAGGTAATCCACAGTCGAGAGGTATTCCCACCTGGTTTGTTTTGCCCGATGATATGATGTTTAGTGAGAAGTTCAGCGGTGCGATGCAGAGGCTTGATGAATTAAGAAAAGGTAAATAAGTAATGGAACAGGGAGAAATCATATTATACCAGCCGGATGAAGCGGTCAAGTTGGAAGTGAGGCTGGAAGATGAAACCGTTTGGCTGACACAGGCGCAAATTGTGGATCTTTTTCAATCCAGCAAAGCAAATATAAGCGAGCATATAAAAAACATATATGATCAGAAAGAATTAGAGGAAAGTTCAACTGTTCGGGATTTCCGAACAGTTCGACAGGAAGGCAAACGGCAAGTGATGCGCAATCTGACTTATTACAATTTGGATGCGATCATATCCATTGGGTTTCGTGTCAATAGTAAAAGAGGTATTTTATTTAGGCAATGGGCGAATAAGGTTTTAAAGGACTATCTTTTAAAAGGGTATTCCATTAATAAACGTTTGTCAGAACTTGAAAGGACTGTCGCTCAACATACCGAGAAGATAGATTTTTTTGTGCGTACTGCCTTGCCCCCGGTCGAAGGCATTTTTTATAACGGCCAGATTTTCGATGCGTACAAGTTCGCTACCGATCTGGTAAAGTCGGCCAGGCGTTCGATCGTGCTTATCGACAACTATGTGGACGAAACGGTCTTGCTCATGTTGAGTAAACGCAGCGTCGGTGTCTCGGCCACCATTTACACCCAGCGTATCACGCAGCAACTCCAACTTGATCTTGACAGGCATAACAGCCAGTACCCACCTATCGACATCAGGACGTACCGGGACAGTCACGACCGTTTCCTGATCGTTGATGAAACGGACGTGTACCATATCGGAGCCTCGTTAAAGGATCTGGGGAAAAAGATGTTCGCTTTCTCAAAGCTGGATATTCCGGCGGCTGTGATTACTGACCTGTTATAATATCCTTTGTCTTATGAATGGGCTGTCGCAAAAGAAAAACCCGTTCTTGATGAACGGGTATATCCTTGACTTGGTTACGTGTTTTGATAACAGAGGCTTTACCAAGCATTACAATGCAAAGATAGTAATTATAGGTTAATTAGCGAATTTCTTTTTTGGATAGATCCGGAAATAATGCCTCCTTGAAAGAGGTGGATAAGGTGATTAAAACAATAGATAAGGAAGAACAAAAGCAAAAGGGATGAATGTGGTTATTTATTCACGTGTAAGCTCGCAGTCGGCCAGGCAATCGACCGAACGGCAGGTTGTCGATCTGGAGAGGTTCGCAGCCGGACGGGGGTACGAGGTGACGGCGGTCTTTGAGGAAAAGATAAGCGGACGAAAGGCCAATATCGAACGCCCGGTTTTAAGCCGTTGCCTGGAATACTGCACAGATCCGCAGAACCGGGTGGATATGTTGTTGCTGACCGAGATCTCACGCCTGGGGCGTTCAACCCTGGAGATCCTAAAGTCACTCGATACGCTGCACACGCATAAAATATGCGTGTATATTCAAAACCTGAACCTGGAAACGTTACGGCCGGACAAGACGGTAAACCCCTTGTCCTCTCTGATCACTACCCTGTTGGGGGAACTGGCCGCGATCGAACGCCAGGGGATCATCGACCGCCTTAATAGCGGACGGGAGTTGTACATCCAGAAAGGGGGCAGGCTGGGACGGAAGCCGGAAAACGGCCGAACAGAGGAAAGAGGAATACCGGGAGGCGATCGCCTTGTTAAAGAAAGGCTACTCGATCCGGAACGTGGCGAAGCTCACGGGAAAGGCCGTTTCGACGATACAACAAGTAAAAAAAGACTTCATTAGTAGCTGATTATCGGAACAAATATTGTATTTTTGCAACAAATACGAGTAAATGCACATAATTAAAAACGAGTATTTACACGTGTCTAAAAACGAGTATTTGCACGAAAATAATCAGAATCTAAATAAAAACGGTTATGGCAACAATGGCGGAGAAAATGGCGGCTTCACTGGAGGAATTAAGAAAGCTCCAGGAGAAAGACCGCTGTGTCGTCCTGCAAGGGACGGCCGAGATAGGGAGGACGCATTTAACCCGGCTGTTGGATAACGGCTGGTTGCAGGAAGCCTAATCCGAAGCCGTCTTTTGCGGCGGCATTTGAAAGA